>Ga0265297_10000480_pt1 | contig 116914 bp, 112 predicted proteins | sample Munlanlwell13791_FD_192502 | JGI IMG/M metagenome (GOLD analysis project Ga0265297, IMG submission 192502) | Leachate microbial communities from a municipal landfill in Southern Ontario, Canada - Leachate well 137-91 | ecosystem: Engineered > Solid waste > Landfill > Unclassified | place...
GCGGTGTCACCGAGCTCCGCTTCTGGCGAGACGACCAACTACTTGACGTCCAAACCCTCAAAACAAGCGAGCTGGCGGGTATGCAGTTTTGAAATTTAAACTATGCACTTTTCAAAAACGCCCAACACTTCGCCTTTTGAGGATGTCCTCCAGCAGACACCATCGCGAGAAGGCGGACTGCAGCAGATTGACGCCGACGAAGGCGGTGAGCCAGAGGAAACGCCTGTCCACCCATACCGCCAGAGCAAGGCTCGCGAGGATGACGCTCCCGGCGATCAGGCGGATCTTATGCTCGATGCTCATGAGCCCTCCGTGCCAGCAGGTAGTACAGGACGGGGACAGCGGTCCTGGAGAGGACGGTCGAAGCCACTTCCCCGGCCATGAGAGACAAGGCGAGGCCTTGGAAGATGGGGTCGAAGAGGATCACGGCGGCTCCCACGACGACGGCCGCCGCGGTCAGCAGCATGGGACGGAACCGGACCGCGCCCGCGTCCACCACGGCCTGCTCCAGGGGCATGCCTTCCCTGAGGCGCAGCTGGATGAAGTCCACCAGGATGATGGAGTTCCTGACCACGATGCCGGCGCCGGCGATGAACCCGATCATGGACGTGGCGGTGAAGAAGGCGCCCATGGCCCAGTGCGCGGGCAGGATGCCGACCAAGGTCAGGGGGATGGGGGCCATGATCACAAGCGGCACTGTGAAGGATTTGAACCAGCCCACCACGAGCACGTAGATGAGGATGAGGACCACTGCGAAGGCCACGCCGAGGTCGCGGAAGACCTCGTAGGTGATCTGCCATTCCCCGTCCCACTTCAGGGCCCACTCCTGGGAGTTTTCGGGCTGCCTGGCGAAGTATTCGCGCAGCTCGATCCCCATGGAACGGGACAAGGCTTGGACCTTCGGCCGCAGGGCCGCGATGGCGTAGACCGGGCTTTCCTGGTGCCCGGACACCTCGGCGATGAGGTAGGTCGCCTGCGCCAGGTTCTTGCGGTAGATCGGCGCATCGAGCTCCAGGGTCTTGACGCGGATGAGGCTCCCGATGGGGATGATGTTCCCGTTGCGCGACAAGAGCGCGATGCTCTTGACCGCGTCCAGGCTCCGGCGCTTCTCCGGCGCGAGGCGCAGACGGATCTCCACCGGCTCGTTCTCCCCTTCCACGTGAGCGAGGTCCACGGTCCCGCCGTCCAGGGCCAGACTCACGCTCCGGGCTACCTGGGAGGCGGGGATGGCGTTCAAGGTCGCCTTCTCCCGGTTCACCTCCAGCCTGTCCATGGTCTGGGGGTCCGGGACATAGGTGTCCACGTCCACGATGCCGTCCGTCCTCTCCAGCAGCGCGCGCAGTTCCTTGGCCAGTTCGGTCCGCTTGACAGGGTCCGGTCCGTAGAGCTCGAGCACCAAAGTGGAGAGCACCGGCGGCCCGGGCGGGATCTCGGCCACCTGCACCCGCGCGGAATACTTTCGCGCGATATCCTTGATGGGCCCTCGGGCCTCCTTGGCGATGTCGTGGCTCTGCCTCTTCCTCTCCTGCCGACGCGACAGGTTGACGAGGATGTCGGCCTGGTGGGGCTTTTGCCTGAGGAAGTAATGCCGCACGAGCCCGTTGAAGTTGTAGGGCGAGGCGGTGCCCACGTAGCGGGTCACCCTCCGGACCTCCGGGATCGTCTTGAGATAGGCCGTCAGCTCGTCCACGGCCTGCGACGTGCGCTCGAGCGAGCTTCCCTCCGGCATGTTGACCACGACCTGGAATTCGTTCTTGTTGTCGAACGGCAGCATCTTGACCGTCACCTTCTTGACCCAAAGGAGCCCGACCGAGCCTCCCAGCAAAGCCAGCATGATGACGAAGTACCAGGCCCTGAGCCGGCCGTTCTGGAGCAGGGAGCCCATGAAGCGGCGGTAGAAGCGGTCCAAAGCGGATTCCTCGTGCCCTGCATGCGCCTTGGGCGGGGCCCATTCCAGGATGTGCGCGAACGCCCAGGGCGAGATGATGAAGGCGATGGCCACGGAGAAGAGCATGGCCGCCGAGGCTCCCACCGGGATGGGCCGCATGTAGGGCCCCATGAGCCCGCTCACGAACGCCATGGGCAGGATGGCCGCGATGACCGCCCAGGTGGCCAGGAGCGTCGGGTTCCCGACTTCCCCGACCGCGTCCACGGATAGCTGCCAGAGCGAGCGGCCGTCCTTCATGGTGAAGTGGCGATGTATGTTCTCCACCACCACGATGGCGTCGTCCACCAGGATGCCGATGGAGAAGATGAGAGCGAACAGGGTGATGCGGTTGAGGGTATAGCCCAGCAGATAGTAGATGAGCAGGGTCAATGCCAGGGTCACGGGGATGGCCACCACGACCACGAGCGCCTCCCGCCAGCCCAAGGTCAGGGCGATGAGCAGGGTGACGGACAGGGTCGCGAGGACCATGTGATAGAGGAGTTCGTCGGACTTCTCCTTCGCCGTCTCCCCGTAGTCGCGCGTCACCGCGATCTCCAGCGAGGGCGGCAGCGTGCCCTTGACCTGCTCGGCCCTGGCCAGGACTTCCTCAGCCACGTGCGTGGCGTTCGCGCCCTTGCGCTTGGAGACCGCGAGGGTCACCGCGGGGCGGATGCCGTCCGCTCCTGCGGTGGTGCTGACCGAGCTTTCCGTCTCGTCCTGCGAGTCGGAGACCCGGGCGATGTCTCCCAGAAGCACCGGATGGCCCGCCGAGACGCCGACCACGACGCGCTTGAGGTCCTCCACCGAGCGGATGAACGCGTCGGTCTCGACTTGGATGTCGAGGCCCGGACGGCGGTAGTGGCCGGCCGGGAGCCTTTGGTTGGAGGCCTGGATGATGCCGGCCACCTCCAGCGGGGTGAGGCGGCGGCGGGCCAGGGCCTCGGGGTCGAAATGGACGAGGAACTGCCGTTTATGGCCTCCGATGAGCTCGGTGTCGGATACGTCCGGGACCGCGCTGATCTCCTGGCGGAGAGCGGCGGCGGCGCGGCGCAGGGTCAGGTCGCCCAAACCCTCTCCAGAGAGGGTCAGGGCCAGAATGGGCACGTCGTCTATGGAGCGCGGCTTGATGAGCGGCTGGGACGCCCCCTGCGGCATGAAGTCGAGGTTCGCGAAAGTCTTGGTGTAGAGGCGCGTCATGGCCTCTTCGGGGTTCGTGCCGACCTTGAAGCGCACGATGAAGAGCGCGGCGTTGGGTTCGGAGATGGAGTAGATGTACTCCACTCCGGGGATCTCCCAGAGCTTGCGCTCCCCGAGCTGGACCACGCGCTCCTCCATCTCCTTGGCGCTGGCTCCGGGGAAGCCCACGAAGATATCGAACATGGGGACGTTGATCTGGGGCTCCTCCTCCCGGGGGAGCTTGACCACCGCGAAGAGCCCGAGGAGGACCGCGCCGAGGGCGATGAGGACGGTCAGTTTAGAGCGTATGAAAGCCTGGGCCAGTGCTCCGGCCGCGCCAGGGGACCCCATATGTCCTCCGGACGTATCCCCTGGCACTGCCGGATGAGGGACAGCGCCGGCCGCGCCGAGATGCTGTTTTTCCCCGTTCATTTCGCCTCCTCCATGCCGCGCACGGCCTCATCGTCGAGACTCCCGGCTGCGAGCAGGAGCCGGGCTCTGCCGGCCTGAAGGGCGAAGAGGGTCTCCAGGTAGGCCGCCTCGGCCTTGGCGAGGCCGTCCTCGGCCCTGAGCACTTCCAGGATGCTCTGCCGGCCCTCGCGATAGAGGGGCCGGAACAGGTCCAGGGACTGCTTCGCCTTGTCGAGGGTGTCTTTCGAAAGAGGGAGGCTGTCCCGCGCGCCCTTGTACGCTTGATAGAGCTGGCCGACCTCGATGCTCACGATCTCCCGCATCCCCTGGAGTTCGGCCCGGCTCGCCTCCAGAGCGGCTTGGGTCTTGGACCGCCGGGGCATGTAGCCCGGGTCTCCGAACGGGATGCTGGCCCGTACCCCGAAGATCCGGTTCCAGGGGTTGCGGTCGAAATCCTTGGTGTCCGTCTCCAGGGAGGCGAACGCCTCGACCTTGGGAGAGAGGCTCAGTCCCGCCTGCCGCCGCAGGACCGATGCCATGTCCTGCTTGAGCTCGCTCACGCGCAGCTCCGGCCTCTCCCGGAGGGCGCGGCCGGCGAGCTCCGCTTCCGCCTCGAGCGGCGGGATCTTCTCCGACAAGGCGCCTTGGACCTCGAGGCCTTGGGAGGGGATGCCGAGGAGGACGGCGAGCTTGGTCTTGCCGGCCTCCAGCCCCGCGTTCACGCGGGTCTGCCAGACCTTGAGCCCGCCCAGCGTGGCCAGGGCCGCATAGTAATCCGACCCCAGGACCAGTCCCCGCTCCTTGAGTTTGCGCGCGCTCTCCACCTCCTGCTCGGATGCCGCGATCCTGTCCGCCAAGGCCTTGGAGAGGCTTTCTTGGAGCAGGACCTGGAGGAAGGACTCGACCACCGCGTAGCGCGTGTTCTGTTCAGCGGCTCTCTGTCCGCTCGCGGCCGCGTCCCGCCCGAGCCTGCCCACGCGCTCGTGGCTCTGCAGCTCGAAGCCTGTGAACAGGGGGACCCCGACGTCGAAGGAGGTCCTGAGGTTGTTGGTCAGGCTGGGGTTGTTCAGGCTGTAGATGTCGAAGTTCGCCTGGGTGAAGGACTTCTGTCCCATCAATGTCCCGAACACGTAGACCGGGTTGTTCCCGCGCGTGAACGCGCTGTTCGCCGCGAGGCTCGGGAGCCTCTTCATGCGGATCTCCTGCAGGGCGGCTTCAGCCTCCTGCACGCGCAGGCCCGCTCCCCGGACATCGGGGCTGCGCCCCAGGGCCAAGTCCACGGCCGAGCCCAGGGTGTAGGCCTGGGACTGGACTGCGGCCGCCAGTAAGAGTGTCGCGAGCGTCATGGTCCTGTCCTCCTATTCTTTCGATGCATGGGCGGCGATAAGGATTCAGGCCTTCTTCAGCCTTCGACGCAGTTCGGATCGGAGCCTGGCGGGGGGAGAGGCCTTGGGCTGCTTGCGAAGGACGGCCTTGGTCTTGCGCAGCGTCCTGATGAAGGCGATGCAGGGCTTGCATCCCTTCATGTGGGAGTCTATGTGCCTGCAGAGGGACGGGTCCAGGTCGCCGTCGATATAGTCTGAGAGGTGCTTGAGCAATTCCCTGCATCTCATGATGATGCCGCCTTGTCCAGCCGATCCCGCAGAAAGAGCCTTCCGCGATGCAGCCTGGATTTGACCGCCGCCAAGGAGAGCTTCATCGCCTTGGCGGTCTCCTCGTTGGAGAGCCCCTGGATGTCGCGGAGCACCACGACCAGGCGGTGGTCGATGGGGAGTTCCGCCAGAGCCGCCTCGATCGCCCGGCGCAGGGACTTCTTGCGGGCCAGCTCCTCGGGCCCGTCGGACCAGTCCTTGAACTGCGCGTCTTCCGGGATGGGGACCACCACGGGCTCGGCGCGCTTCTTGCGGAAACGCATCCAGCAGAGGTTCGAGGCGATGCGGTAGAGCCAGGTGCCCAGGTCGGAGCCGCCTCGGAACTGGGGCAGCTTCTTGAACGCGGTCAGGAAGGTCTCCTGATAGACGTCCTCGGCTTCGGAAGGCATGCCGGCGCAGACCTTGTGGGCCAGGTTGAATATCCTGTCCTCGTATCGGGAGACCAGGGCGGAGAAAGCCCGGGGGTCTCCCTGCTTGCTTTTAAGGATCAGGTCCGGCTCGGGTCCCATGCGGCAATGATATCATCTGTTTGATATCATACGCGAAAGAAACCGTAAGGAGAGCCTATGGCAGAGAATCAGATCGGGACCGTGGATCATTTCTTCGGCAACATCAGCGTGAGCATGATCAAGCTGACGGACGCGCTGAAGGTGGGCGAGAAGATCCGCATCAAGGGGAAGGGCGGCGAGCTCGTCCACGACGTGGACTCCATGCAGGTCAACCGCGTCCCGGCCCAGGAAGCGAAGGCCGGGGATATCGTCAGCATCAAGGTCGGGCAGAAGGTCCGCCCCGGCGACGCGGTCTACAAGGTCTGCTGAGGGATATCAGAGGAGAGGACCCATCGAGGATGGCCAAGCCGGTCGTCTTGATCCTGAGCGGCGTCTTGTTCCTGGCTGGATGCGGCCACTTCAAGCAGATGTTCCACGGGAAGGGGCATAAGGCGCGGGTCCAGACGCAGAGAGCGGATATAGCCTCAGCTCGGATCCGATAGACGGCGGCATCGCCCAAGCCTTAGATCTTCGAGAGCCTCTCGAGGAAGGTCTGGACCGACTGTATCCGGACGGACGCCGCCGGGTGGAGGGCGTCCCGGACCAGGGAATCCACGGCCGCCGGGATCCCGGGCGCGCAGCCGCTCGGATCCTTGAACTCCCGCTTGGTCCTCCGGGCGTAGACGTCCGCGTCGTAGGGCGGGCTCCCGACGAGGAGGGCGTAGAGCGTCGCGCCCAGGGCGTAGACGTCCGTGGCCGGGACCTCGACGCCCCCTTCCGTCTCCGGCGCGCGGTATTCCAGCTGGCAGCCGCCCCAGGAGCCGAAGTCCGTGAGCCGCACGTAGCCCTGGTCCGACACCAGGATCTTGGCGGGCGTGACGCACCGGTGCAGCAGCCCGCGCTTGTGCGCGGCGGACAGCGCGTCGCACGCTTTTGAAAGAAGGACCCGGACCTTGTCGAACGGCAGACGGCCGGAGGTCTTCACTATGTCCGCTGCCGTGGCCCAGGGCGTGGACTCCAGGACCACGTGGAGCTCCCGGCCGAGTTCCACGACCTCCAGGACCACCTCGATGCCCGGGTGGCGCATGTCCGCCAGGAGGGTGAAGTCCCTCAGGGCGCGCGCGCGCTGCTTCACCCCGGGTCCGTCGGCCTCGAAGCTCAGACGGCGCACCTGCACCTCCCGGCCCAATGTGGCGTCGTGGGCCTCCCAGAGCTCGGCGTGCTCCGCCTGGCCGGTCCGCCGGGTCATCCGGTACTTCTCGGCGAAGCGCTTCGCCGCCTCCGAAATCGCCGGGTCGGCCGGCGCCGCTTCGGCGGCCCGGCCTGCGCGCCTGCGGAGCAGGACGAATCCCGCGGCCAGCAGGCAGAGCGCGCCCAGACCCACGCCGATGGGGACGGCCCGGGGATTGCGCCTGCGGGCCAGGGCTTCGAACAGGAGGTAGCTCTCGGGATCGTCGGGGTCGAAGAGGCGCTCTCCCGCCAGGGCGCGGCGCAGATGCTCGTTGAACCTGGGGTCCAGGGCGGCGGCCTGGCGCAGGTCCTCGATCATCTTGTCCCGCATGTTGAGCTGTTCGTAGATGAGGGCGCGCAGGACCAGGGCCTTGGCATCCTTGGGATTGAGGGCGAGGGCTCGGTTGATCGCCTCGAGGGCCTCCCCGTTCTTTTTCAGATGGATCTGCGCCCAGGCCAAGGCGATGTAGCCCTGGGGGTCGTCGGGGTCCAGACGGATCGCCTCCAGGGCCGCCTTCTCCGCCTCCTCGTGGCGGCCCAGCCTCGAGAGGGCGTTGGCCAGCAGGCGGTGGCCGCCGGCGTCGTCGGGGTACGCCTCGACCATCCTCTTCGCCCAGTTCAGAGCCTCGAGGGCTTTGCCGCCCGCGATCAGGGCCTCCCCCTGTCTGAGGAGCTCGGCGTCCCTGCCCTGTCCCCGCCCCATCCCCGCGTCTCCCATGGGCTTGCCGGCGATGAGCTGGGCGGCGCTCAGCGTCCCTCTTTGAGGAGGAGGCATGCGGCCTTCAAGGCGTTTGGAGTCGGAGCCCGGGGCGGTGACCGGGATGGAATCCCCGGTCCCCGCGGAGGACTGGCTCGACGTCCCCTTGGAGCCGTCCTTCTTGCCGTCTTTGGACAGCACGCGGACATCCTTCAGGCGCTGTTCCAGCAGGTCCGAGTTCTTGATCTTTGACGGGTTCAGGTCCGGCTTGGCCGTGGTCGAGTCCATGACGGCCTGGCGGATGGCGAGCTCGGATCTCGCGCTGACGATCCTGCCGACCACGTCGCTGCGCAGAGAGGGGTAGACGTAGTTGTGCCGCGCGTCGTAGTAGGTGTCCTCCGCCTTCAGGTAGGTCCCGGCGTTCTTGTCCGCCGTCTCGAGGAGGCCCTCCTGCGCCGCGAGCTGTTGCTCCTGCCTCTCCAGGGCCTGCAAACGCCCCGCCTCGATCGCCTCCTGGGTCTTCTCGATCTCCGCGGTGTTGTCGTCCAGCGCGGAGAGGTCGTCCTTGATCGTCGACGCAGCCTTGTCGACCGCTGCCCGCAGCGGGTCGCTGTTCGGGTGGTGGATGCTCGGGATGTGGATGCCCTGGAACTGCTGGCGCATGTCCTCGAGCCGCTTGTGCATGTCCTCGACCCGCCTGCGCGTGTCCTGGATCCGCTGGGCCATGCCTTGGTGGTGGGGCTGGAGATCGCCCTGATGGTACTCGGTCTTGGGGCTGCTGGTGCGGGTGGTATGGGTGCCGCTGCGGCGGTCTGCAGCCTGGCAGAACGGCGCCAAGGCAAAACACAAAACGACCGATAGGCATATCGGTCTCATGCGAGGGTCCCCTTCCCAATTAGGTTAACCCTGGATGCTGCAGGCGTCAAGGCTTATCCGGGCCACAAGGCCCGGAGGATGGGGAATTTCCAAAACAGGATGACGAGGCCGGTCAAGAGGAACCCGCCGCCCCAGGCCAGGACATCGAGCGTGGTGCCCGACATCCCACGCCCCCAGACGACGTCGTTGTTGCTCGGGTTGCGCGGATCATAGCGGACCGGGATCTTCCCGTCGACCCCGGCAGACGCCCCCGACAGATTCCTCGTCAGGAACATCTGCTTGCCCGAGTCCGTGGTGAAGACGACATTGATCCGGATCGAATTGGTCCTGCCTCCCCGGCCTCTGCTCATGGGCCTGACCTCGGTGATCGTCCCCTCGGCCTGGGCCGTCCGGGCCCGACGGAAGCGGGCATCCTCCCTGGCCGGCGCGTAGAAGCGGGCGAGCACGAAGATCCCCAGGAGGATGGCGCAGATCGCCGCCGCCCCCCAGACGAGCATCTTCACGGATTCCCACAGCGGGCTCTCGGATTTCGGCTCATCCCCCTTCTGCCAGCGCGCCATCCTCGTCCACGCGGCCTGGTACTCCGCGATCACGGTCTCCGCGGTGACCGCCTTGATTCCGGAGCACGACCGCTCGCGCAGGAGACGCTCATGGAGCGCCCCGCTGGATATGTCCGGCTCGTCGAAGATCACCCGGAAGAACGGCGGCTTGGGCACGCCCTCGTCGGCGCGGTTGATCAGCATCGTCGTCGTCCCGTCGGCGTAGCGCACGTTGAGCTCGAGCGACATGCCGAGCTGCCCCGGGCGCTCGCAGAGGAACGCCGCGACCTTGTCCCGCTCATGGAACATCACGCCGAGCCTGAATCCGGTCAGAGGCAGGATCGCGTAGACCCCGAGATCCACGAAGCCCTTCTCGCGCAGGGGTCCGGCAAGCCACTCGGCGGTCGCCGGGTCCCGCCACTCTGGCCCGGACACGCGGGAGAAGGTTATCTCGTCCGGCAGGCTGCTGCCCATCGGTGTGATTCTAACATAAAGCCTCCTTGATTCCCGGGGCTTAATCCCCGATAAGTCCTTCCTCCCTCTCAACTTGGGAAAGTCATTATCGAACCTTATGTAGAATCGATGAGATGAAGACCCTCTGCGCGGCTCTTTCCCTATGCTTGGCCGCCGGCGGCTGCGCCCTGCGCGGTGTCCGGCAGCGATCTTTCGCCAGTCCGCTCGACGGCCGGAACGCGGTCGGCTACGGCATCCGTTTCGACAAGAGCGGCCGCGTCGTAACGGCCGGCATAGCGTCCGACGCCCATGAGATCTTCAGACCGGCAGTCTGGCGCTTCAGCCGGTCCGGCCGGCTGGACCGGGCTTTCGGCAAGGACGGGGTCTCCACCCTCCCTGTCGAGGGATGGGCCTGGTCGCTCGCCATCGATCCTCGGGGGCGCATCATCGCGGCCGGGTTCTTCGGGGACTCCTGGCAGAGAGCGCCGGCTGCCTTGGTCCTGCGTCTGATCCCCGACGGTTCGCCGGACCCGAGCTTCGGGCCCGGGGGCATCCGATCGCTCAGGAGCCCCCTTGGCGGGGAGTCGGCCGCGGCCTACGCCGTGGCGGTCCAGGAGGACGGTTCGGTGCTCGCGGCGGGCGCGGCTTCCGACAAGCAGGGCGTCACCCGCGCCGTTGTCTGGAGGCTGCGCCCGGACGGGGAGCCGGATCCGGGCTTCGGCGCGGGCGGCGCGGTCGTCTTCCGTTGTCCTTCCGGCGTGAAGGAGTCCCGGGCCGACGCCATCCTGCTCCAAGGCCGCTCAGTCGTCGCGGCAGGCAACTTGGATTGGGAGCGGATGTCCGTATGGCGGCTCAAGGCGGACGGTTCCGACGACCCGGAGTTCGGCGAGGCTGGGCGCACTCTGACCCCCGACGGGATGGGGCGCGGGCTTCTGGCGGCCGAGGACGGGGGCCTTTGGGTCGCGGGATTCCGCTATGCCGGCGAGGGGGGGGAGACGGACCGGGAAGAGATGGTGCTCACGCGGCTGGATGCCGCCGGACGTCCGGGCCCGGAGGGGGCTTTGATCCTGCGGCGCGAGGGAGTGCGCGGCGGTCAGGAATCCTTCGCCGTCGCGGCGGGAGGGGGCCGCATGCTCCTGGTCGGATACTCCGGAGCCGAGGACATCGTCCGCGCCGCGCTCTGGCCGTTCGACCTGGATGGCCGCCAGGCGGGCGGCGTTCTGGAGCTTCCGTCGCCGGAAAAAGGCCGGGAGGACCGGGCCTACGCGGTCGCGGCAGCTGCGGATGGCGCGGCGTGGGTCACGGGGTTCAGCAAGGACGCCGGAGGGAAACGGTCTCTCGCGTTGTGGCGCATCCCGATCGCCCGCACATTTGATAGAGTCAGGGACCGGGGGAGAAGACCATGAGCGAAGAAGTCCAGGTCAATTTGACGGGCTGGAAGGCCGTCGCGGCCATCGCAGTCCTTTTTGCGGTCGGCGGTTTCCAGATGATCCGCCCGGGAGTCGGTTTCATGGGGGGCGGGCCCAAAGACGTCGTCAAGCGGTGGCTTGCGGACAAATACGACACCGGCCGTTTTGAAACGGCGCTGGCGGGGGCCTCCGCAGACATGTCGGAAGAGGCCGCTCAGAAGCTGCTGGCCGCAGCGAGAGAAGAAATGGCCATGAGCAAGGTCGAGATCACCGGGATGTCGGCCCGCCGGCGCGGGGACGACGAGTACATCGTCCGCGTCGAATTCCTTGTCGCCGGCAAGCCGCCTCCGGATGGAAAGAGCGTGCGCTACTTGCTGGTCAGGAAGCACGACGTCACCGGCTGGGAAGTGCGGTTCGAAGACTCCGCATTCAGCTACTACTCCGCATTCGGGTTCTGAATAAGGTCCGATCCCGCCCGGACCCCCTGGTCCATCCTCAACGCCCTTCTTCAGCGCGCTTCCTGCGGATCTCCCTGATGCGCTTCGCGCGGACATAGCGCAGGCGCTCGCGGTCCTGCTCGACGGCGGGCAGCATGTCGCCCAGGACGTTGAGGGCCGTCTGCGCCATGTCCAGGACGCGGTCGGCGGGGAGGATCATCGTGTAGACCTTGTTGATCTCGCCGGGCTGCAGGCCCGTCTGGCGGAGGACCGGCTCGAGCAGGGTGATGTTGGAGGCGGGGATGCCGGGCGCGCCCATGGCGATGACGAGGACCGTGAGGGCGGTGTAGAGATACTGCATCAAAGTCGGCGCCGCGCCGAACATCGAAAGGGCGTAGAACGCCGTCAGGCCCATGTAGAGCGAGGTGCCGAACATGTTGAACACCCCGCCCAGAGGCACCACGGCGTTGCGCGTCTTGCGCGAGACGCCCATGGCCTTGAGGGCCTCCTTCTCCGTCGGCATGGTCGCGCTGCTCGAGGAGATGCTGAAGCCGACGAGCGCGGCCTTGAGGATCGCCTTGAAGTCCTTCGCGCGCGCGCCGAAGGCGAAATAGGCGGCCAGCAGCGCGACCATGCCGACGGCCATGCCGGCGAAGGCGGTGATGTAGTAGCCTCCGAAGGAGCTCAGCAGGCCGAGCCCGCCCGCGGCCAGGGTCATCGAGAGCAAGGTCGCCACGGCGGGGAGACCCACGACGTCGATGAATATCGGGAAGAATCTGTTGATGAGGGCGGTCCCCTTCTCGCCCAGCTTTCCGGCTTTCTCGAGGAAGGGCGCGGTGCGGCCGTTGACCACGAGCCCGGCCGCCTTGTCAGAGATGCGCAGGAGCGCTCCCTTCCAGCCGGGCGGGTATTCCCGCCTCGCGGAGCCGTCGTTTACGCTGCGCGCCCGCTTGTAGAGGAGCGCCGCGCCGGTGAATGCGCCGATGATCGGCAGCATGAACTGCATGGGACTGAAGCCCCCGTCCGCCAGGCCGGGGATGGCCACGGCCGCGAAGCCCGCCGGGTCCACGACCGGCAGCAAGGCCGTCATCGCGATCGTGACGCCCGCCGAGATCGCGAGGCCCGCCGCGGTGATGACGAGGAACCCAAGCAGGGTGCGGGATTCCTTCACGACGCTGTAATGCGAGAAGGAGCTGTACACGTTGAGGCCGATGAAAGGCGCGGCCAGCCAGGGCAGGACGCCGAAGAACAGCCCGGGCGTGAGGCTCAGGACCGGGAGCGCGCCGAGGTCGACTCCCGCGAAGCCGAGGGCGGCGCCCGCGGCGGCCGCGATCAGGAAGCGGTTCTCCGTGAGGAGCGCCCAGCGCGAGGACGCCTTCTTGCGCGTGAGCGGCGCCTGGACCCCGGGCGCGGTCCGGGGTCCGGGCGCACGCAGGCGGGAGAGGAGACTCGGCCGCCTGCTCCCCGGCTCGGCCGGCGCAACGGGGGCGTCGAAGCGCGGGGCGGGCTCCTTCATGGCGCCGTCGAACATGGCTGCGAAGCGCCCGGCCCGATCCCCGCTCGCGGAGTCCGACGCGGCGGGGGCGGACCGCTCCGGTGCGGCGAGGCTCTCGAGAGCGGGCAGGGAGGCGCGCGGGGCTTCAGGCTTCTGTCGCTCTCGGAGGAGCGGCTTCGCCGCGACGGGACGCGGGGCGGATACCGGGATGCCCGTTCGAACGGCTTCAACGCGCGGCGGGGAGGCCGCCGCGCCGATCCGGAACTCCGGTCGGAGATGGACGGACGGGAGAGCGTTCGTCAGGGGCGGGGAGAGGCTCAGCGAAAGCCCCGGGGTCCCGATGGGCTGCAGACCGACCACGCCGACGACCGCGGCCGCTGGATTCCCAGCTCCGGCATGGACCGGCACGGCCGCTCGGATGGTCGTGGCGAAGGCTTCCTGGCATTGCGCCAGGATGAGCGAGAGGGCGATCAGCCGTCGAAGACCCGCCATCGCCTCATCATAACATGAGGCCCGTCCCGGCCCTTTACCTGAAATGCCTATCGGCTGCGGGCATTGGGCCCAGGCCGGATTGGGCCGTTGGACCGGTTACATGGTATCATGCAGCGGATGACCTTGGTCTGGCTGTGGCTCGCCGGCGCCGTTGCCGCCGCGCCGGTGCAGCGCCCCCATATTTCGGTCGAGCTGGTGTCGGCGCGGGAGAGCGCCGCCGACGACGGCTCCGCCTTGGTCGGCCTTGATTTCCGGCTCGAGCCCGGGTGGCACGTGTATTGGAGCAACCCCGGCGACAGCGGCGAGCCCGTGCGCGTGGATTGGGACCTGCCCGCCGGCGCCTCGGCGGGTCCCATCGCTTGGCCGGTCCCCGAGCGGATCGCCCTGCCTCCGCTGGCCATCTTCGGCTACGAAGGCCGGGTGCTGCTCGCGGCGCCCCTTTCGCGCTTCCCCGGGGGCCTCGTCGCGTCCCGGGCTTCCTGGCTCGTGTGCGACCGCGGGGGGTGCGTCCCCGGGCAGGCGCGGCTTTCGCTGAAGCTTTCCCGCGGCGGGCCCGCGCGCGCGACCCGGTCCGCGGGCGCTTTCGAGGCGGCGGCCCGGCGCGTCCCCCGCCGCGACCCGGCCTGGACGGCGCGGGGTCGGGCGACCCAGGAGGCGTTCGTTCTCGACGTCTTCGGCCCCGAGGCCGCGACTTCCGCGAGCTTCTTCCCGTATTCCGAGAGCGTCGTCAGCGCGGGGATGGAGCCCGTGTTCGCGCCGCGGCGGGGGGGCTTCACCTTGACGCTGGGGCGAAGCGCTTTGCTCGAGCCTGGCAAGACCCCGCTTCAGGGCGTCCTAGCGGTCCGGTCTCCCGCCGGGGAACGCTTCATCGAGCTTTCTCCGACCTGGGCGCAGGGCGCTGCGCGAGCCGCGCTCGCGGCCATGGGCCTGGCTTTTCTGGGCGGCTTGATCCTCAACGTGATGCCTTGCGTGTTTCCCATCCTGTGCCTGAAGCTGCTTGCCGTGGCCAGGCTCTCCGGCGCTCAGGTCCACGAGGCGCGCCGCCAGCATCTGGCCTACGCCGGCGGCGTGCTGGTCTCGTTCTGGCTCTTAGCCGCCGCCTTGGCGGTCTTGCGCCGGGCCGGGCTGTCCCTGGGGTGGGGCTTTCAGCTGCAGTCGCCGGGCTTCGTCGCCTTCCTGGCCGTGGTGATGCTCGCGCTCGCGCTCAACCTGTTGGGAGCGTTCGAGATCGGCGCTTCCTGGATGGGGTTCGGGCAGGACCTTGCCCGGCGCCCGGGGCTCTGGGGCTCCTTTTTCTCGGGAGCGCTGGCGGTCGTCGTGGCCACGCCCTGCACCGCCCCTTTCATGGGAGTCGCGCTGGCCTTCGCCCTGACCGCCTCGCCGCTCGAGACGTTCGCGGTGTACACCGCGCTGGGGCTGGGGTTCTGCGCGCCGTTCCTGCTGCTCGCGCGGTTCCCGGGCTTGAACACGCGCCTGCCCCGTCCCGGGCCATGGATGGAGAAGGTCAGGAAAGCGATGAGCCTTCCCCTGCTGGCGACGGCGGTCTGGCTCGTGACCGTGCTGGTCCGGCAGCTGGCCCCCGCGCCAGCGGTCGACGCCCGCTGGTCGGTCTATTCGCCCGAGGCGGTGAGCCGGGCTTTGGCCGAGGGGCGCCCGGCGTTCGTGGATTTCACCGCGGCCTGGTGCCTGACCTGCCAGGTCAACGAGCGCCTGGCGCTCGATACCGAGGCGGTCCAGCGCGAGTTCGCGCGCAGGCGCGTAGCGCTTTTCCGCGCCGATTGGACCAGCCGCGACCCGCAGCTCGCCGAGCGCCTCCAGTCTTTCGGCCGCGACGGGGTCCCGCTCTACGTCTTCTACCGCCCGGGAAAAGCGGAGCCGGAGATCTGGCCGCAGATATTGACCCCGGGCTCCGTCATCTCCCGGCTCGATTAGTTATAATCGTCCCAGGGGGAAACGCCATGAAAAAGATCGGACTGGTCTTGGCCGTTTTTACGGTCGCGCTGTGCCTGACCGCGGCTACGCACGCGCGGGAGAGCGATTTCAAGGTCCCGAAGATCGGCAAGCCGGCGCCGAGATTCTCCGCGGTCGACAGCAACGGGAAGGTCCGCAAGCTGGCCGATGAAAAAGGCAGATTCGTCGTGCTCGAGTGGACCAACCACGGCTGCCCCTACGTCGCCAAGCACTACGACAGCGGGAGCATGCAGCGCCTGCAGCAGACCTACACCGCCAAGGGTGTGACCTGGTTCTCGGTCATTTCCTCGGCCGAAGGCCTGCTGGGATTCTCGACGCCCGAGCAGGCCAACAAGGACCTCGAGCGCCTGAAGGCGGCGCCGACCGCCGTGCTGCTCGACAAGGACGGGAAGCTGGGGCGGCGCTACGGAGCCACCACCACGCCGGAGATGTTCGTCATCGACCCCAAGGGCGTCCTGATCTACGAGGGCGCGATCGACGACATCCGCTCGAGCGACGCCGGCGACGTGGCCAAGGCGAAGAATCACGTGTCCCAAGCGCTGGACGAGGCCCTGGCCGGACAGCCGGTCACGGTGGCCGCGACCAAGCCCTACGGCTGCCCGGTCAAATACAAGATGGAGGAAGAGCGGCATGGGAAAGTGCGGCAGGGCCAAAAACGCTAAAGCGATCCTCCGCGGCTTTCGCCGCGGCCTAGTTATAATCGCCTTGAGGGGGAATCGATGAGAAGGATCGGACTGGTCTTGGCCGTCTTCGCGGCTGCGCTGTGCCTGGCCGCGGCTTCGCGCGCGCCGGGGAGCGAGCTCAAGGTCCCGGAGATCGGCAAGCGGGCGCCGAGATTCTCCGCGGTCGACAGCAACGGGAAGGTCCGTAAGCTGGCCGATGGGAAAGGGAAATTCGTCGTGCTCGAGTGGACGGACCACGGCTGCCCCTACGTCGCCAAGCACTACGACAGCGGGAACATGCAGCGCCTGCAGCAGGCCTACACCGCCAAGGGTGTGATCTGGTTCTCGGTCATTTCCTCGGCCGAAGGCGAGGGGGAATTCCCGACGCCCGAGCAGGCCAACAAGGACCTCGAGCGCCTGAAGGCGGCGCCGACCGCCGTGCTGCTCGACAAGGACGGGAAGCTGGGGCGGCTCTACGGAGCCGCCGTCACGCCGACCCTGTACGTCGTCAACCCCAAGGGCGTTCTGATCTACGCGGGCGCCATCGACGACATCCGCTCGTTCGAGGTCGAAGACGTGGCCGAGGCGAAGAATTACGTGTCCCAGGCGCTGGACGAGGCCCTGGCCGGACAGCCGGTCACGGTGTCCGCGACCAAGCCCTACGGCTGCCCGGTCCATTACAAGTAGGAGCAACGGCGTGGGGAAGTGCGGCAGGGTCAAAAACAGCAAGTCGGACTGTCCGATCTCCTATTTCCAGGCGCAAGTGCAGAATTGCCTGGATTATGCGGCGCTTCAGAAGAAAAAAGGAGCCAAGATCGTCGGCATCATGTGCGAATACACGCCGCGCGAGATGATAATGGCTGCCGGCGGAGTGCCGGTATGCCTCTGCGGCGGCTCAGCCGAGATGGTCGAGCCGGCGGAGAAGGTCCTGCCGTCCAACCTCTGCCCTCTCATCAAATCGACGTTCGGGTTCAGCCTGGAGAAGGAGAATCCTTTCCTGGAGATGGCCGATCTTCTCGTCGCCGAGACGACCTGCGACGGGAAGAAGAAGATGTACGAGCTTCTGTCCGAGGACCGTCCCATGCACGTCCTCGAACTGCCGCAAAAGCCCGACGATCCCGACTCGTTCGAGCGCTGGGTCGCCGAATTGGAGAAGTTCCGGGCTGCGCTGGAAAGACATTTCGCGACGACGATCACTCGCGGGAAATTGAGAGACGCGGTCCGCGTCATGAACAAGGAGCGGCGACTGAAGCGAGACTTGGCCGCGCTCATGAAAGCGAAGGAGCCCCCGTTGACCGGGCGGGAGCTCCTGGATATGAAAAGCCTGATCTCGGGCATGCCGTCCGATGTCGAGCAGTATGAAAAGGCATTGAGGATGCTCCCGGGGCGGACGCTGACTCCCGCGGCCTGCTCCCGGGTCAGGGTCTTGCTGACCGGCGTTCCCCTGGCCCATGGCGCCGAACGCGTCATGGACATCATCGAAGATAACGGGGGGCTGGTCGTATGCCAGGAGAACTGCACCGGCCTTAAGCCCGTGCAGGATGATGTCGATGAGAAGGCGCGTGACCCGATCCGCGCGCTGGCGGAGAAGTACTTCCATCTGCCGTGCTCGGTGATGACGCGCAACGACGCCCGCATGGATCGGCTCCGGGCCCTCGTCACGGAATACCACGCGCAGTGCGTGATCGAGCTGGTCTGGCAGGCGTGCATCACCTACGACGTCGAATCGCGCATGGTGAAGAGGCTGGCCGAGGATGGATTGGGCCTGCCCTATCTTCAGATCACGACGGATTACTCGCCGTCCGATTCGGCGCGCATCGCCCTTCGGGTGCAGTCTCTTTTCGAGACCATAAGAGGCCGGAGCAGGTCTCGGGTCTAGTCCATGCTCTATGGGGGGGTGGACGCGGGGTCGCGCACCATAAAGGTCGTCCTGGTGGACGCTGCCGACGGCCGGGTCTCCGCCTCGGGGATCTGCGACCAAGGCGTCAGACAGTCCGTCCTGACGAAAAAGTTGTTCGATAAGGTCCTGTCCGAGGCCGGCTTAAAGAAGGACGAGATCGCCAATATCATCGCGACGGGCTATGGAAGGGACGCGCTGGATTGGGCCGACACGACGGTCACGGAGATCACCTGCCAGGCCCGCGGCATCAAGCATCATGCCCCGGACGTCCGCACGATCATCGACATAGGAGGTCAGGACAGCAAGCTCATCCGTTTGGACCGGAGCGGCATCGTCCATGACTTCGCCATGAACGACCGCTGCGCGGCGGGGACAGGGCGCTTCCTGGAGATCGTCGCGCAGCGCCTGGGGGTGAAGCTGAAGGATATCGGAGCTGTCGCCGAGAAAGCGGATCACCCGGCGGTGATCAGCAGCACGTGCGTCGTCTTCGCGGAGACCGAGATCGTGGGGCTGTTGGCTTCGGAAGCATCCCTGGCGGACCTGGCCGCGGGGGTCCAGGATTCCATCGCGAAGCGCATCGGGGCCATGGCAGGGCCGAGGATCGAAGGGCCGATCGTCTTCACCGGGGGGGTCGCTCTCATCCCGGGCATGAGGAAAGCCCTTTCCAGAGTCCTGGGGAAACCCGTCAGGCCGGCCAAAAACCCTCAGATGACGGCGGCTTTGGGCGCCGCTCTCATCGCGGCCGAATAGGCTATTCTTCGGTGTCCTGACCGGTCAGCTTGCGGTACTTCTGATGGGACTTCCAGTCGACGATCCCGTCAGAATCGTCGGATTCGCCGGGGTGGCGGGGCTTCGGCTTGGGAGCTGCCTGGGCGTCATGGGTCGCGGGACCGCCCGCGCGGGGCGCATGGATGTCGGCGTCGGGTTCCGGCAGCCGAGGCAGCTTCGAGTCAAGGGTGTTCTCGTCCCGCACCCCCAGACCGTGGCGCACGGTGCTCTCCCAGGATTGCGCGGCGCTCTCCAGCTTCGACTTGGCCGAGTCCGCCGCATTCTGCGCGGCTTTCACCTCGTCCTTGGTCTGGCTGAAGGACTCGCGCACCTTAGCCACGATGGCCGCCGCCTCGGCCCGGAGCGCCGCTCTCTCATCGTCCGTCTGCGCCTCCCTGAACTTCCGGAACAGGCCGCGCATCCTTTCGCTCCCGCCCGAGCACGCGCTGCCGCAGGATCCGCATCCTCTGGCTCCGCGGCCCCCTTGGCCGCCGCCTATGCCTTTCCCGTCGGTGGCGGCGGCCATGGCTATTTCAGCGGCCCTTTCGAGGGTAAGCGCCGCCTTCATGAGCTTGCCATGGGTCGGGTTGGAGACCAAGTCCGTGTTCTTGCGGGCCGTCTCCGTCTGTTCCGCGGCGCACACGAGCTTCTCCGCCGCGTCTTCGATGACCGGCCCGGAGCGGCCCTCGATGGACTCGAGCTTCGGCTTCGGGCCGCAGTTCCCCGTCGGGCAGCCCGAGGTCTTTTTCGCTGGTCTGCGCGTCTTGGCGACGGCGGACTGCTGCCCCAAAGCGGAGAGGCAGTCCCCCGTGGTGCAGCTCATGGCATCCGATTGGCGCTTCGCGGCCTCGCCCACCGACTTGAGCGCTCTGGAGGAGGAGCGGTCCTGCGTCGCGCGGTCGATGGCCTCGGCGTCGCGCTTATCCGCCTCCTCCGCGAGCTCGCGCGCCCTGGCGGCATGTCTGAGCCCCAACCGCGGACCTTCCGCGGCCGCGCGCACGAGGACGTCGGCCCGGCAGACCTGGTCCTTGATGTCCTTTATCCTTTCCTTGATCCTGGGCAGTTCCCTTTCATGGGCTTTCAGGGCCGAGAGGTCCACAGACCCGCCGCCGCTGAAGGAGTCGGCATCGAACGAGGCGGCGATCCGCTCCAGCTCAGCCGTGACAGCGTCGATATCCTCCATGACCCGGGTGCCGTGTGCGGAGACGTCCCGCAGCTCGGCGATGGCGTCATCGATGTACACGCCCGCCGCGGCCAGAGGGACGAGGCCTTTCTCCACGAGCCCGTTATAGCCTCGGACGAGCTCGCGCTCGGCCGGGACCACGACCTTGGCCAGCATCTCGTAGCCCGGGGCATCGGGGAACTTCTTCTGCTGGCGCTCCCGGCGTTTGCGGAAGTTCTTGAAATCGCGGCCGTCCGCCTTGCGCATCGCCATGCGGTTGAGGGCGACCCCCAGGATCTCGGTCAGATCCGTCGCGGTCCCGTCGCACGGGTTGCGTTCGGCGTCGGGATCGATCTCATCCCTCTCCCCAGGGTTCGCGTCGGGCGGAGGAGCGGACCGTTTGCGCCGAACGGGTCGGGCGTCGGTGTCTATGTCCTCCTCGGGCGGAGGCTGTCGTTTGCGCCGACGGGTTTGAGCATCCGTGTCCTCCTCATCGGTCTTCTCCGGCGCTGTTCTGTATCGAGGACGCTGTTGGCCCCAGACGGGGGGGAAATAAGCCAGCACGACGGTCAGCGCCGCGATGAGACGGAGGGCCCTTCTCATGCCATATCATATTAGCCCCCGCGTCCTGCGCTGTCAATGGTCCAACGACTCAACTTGTGCTAAACTGCCATAAATATGCTCAACCTTCTCCTCGTCCTGTTGTCCTGTGTGCCGGCGCAGGGCCAATCCAGCGCGCCGGCTCATTGCCAATCCATGGAGCCGATCGTCGATTCGCCCCCGGACTGGATCGCTCTCCCCACCCCGCGTCCCGAGTACTTCAAGGATCTGGCGTCGGCGTTGTGGATGGCGCGCCTCATCCCCTCCGCCACGGGGACCATGGATGCGGCGATGTTCGAGCGGTTGGGGAGCCTGGAGAAATCCTTGATCATCTATCAGCCCGAGTCCCTGGTCTCGGTGGACCAGTTGGAAGGAGCGGTCTGCAGCTCGTTTTGCGCCAAGCGGCGCGAATACTCCATCATCAAAACGCTGGTCTCCGATCTCAATGGATGCCGGTACTGTCTGGGCGGCGTGGTCCAAGGCCTGCGCAGCGCCACTCATGACGAGGAATTGATCCGGAGCCTGCTCAAGGATCCCAAGCAAGCCAAGTTGTCCCGACGCGAGCGTGCCATGGTCGAGTATGCGCAGGCGCTCACGCTGACGCCGCGCGATCTCGGCCCGGTCTACGTGGATAATCTGCGCAAGGTGGGATTGAACGATCAGGAGATCTTCGAACTGGCCTTCATGACGAGCTGGTTCAATATGCTCACCCGCATGGGGCCCGCGCTCGGCTACTTCCTGGACCCTCAGCGCCAGATCTGGGAGAAGCAGATCTACGACAAGGATTACATGCCGCCGGAGCAGGGCGCCTGCTTCGGCGGCGGCAAGGAGTGGCCGTCGCCGGAGAGGGATCCGAAACGGTCCGGAAGACCGCGATAGGCCGTCGCCGGGCCCGGCGCAGCCTTGCCCTGATATTTCCGGCATTGTATCAAAACGCCCTTAGCCCTTCGGCTCCAAGCTCCCCGGCAATAGAATAGAATGCCCTCCGCCGCTGTTGTATGGATAGGGAGACCATGGACACCGATTGTGAGCTGATCCTCCGTTGTCGGGCGGATGCCCGGGCTTTCGAGACGCTCATGGAACGGTACAAAACCAGGATCTACAGCTTCCTGACCGGCTTGGCCGGAGCGACTCTGGCCGATGACCTCTTCCAGGAGTTCTGGCTCAAGGTCTATCGCAATGCCGACCGATACGAGGCGCGGGGCAGGGCTGCCGGGTGGCTGTTCAGGATCGCCAACAACGTGGCCATGGACGGGCTGGTCCGGCAAAGACGCGGCAAGGACCATGTCGATATCTCCGAGCTCGGCGAATCTCTGCCCGACGGCGCGCCCACGGCGCACGCTCTGGCCGAGCGGGATGAGCTGCGGCGGCGTTTGGACGCGGCGCTGGAGCAGCTGCCGGTCGAACAGCGGCAGATATTCCTCATGCGGGAGTACGGGCGGATGTCGTTCCGGGAGATATCGGAATCCCTGGCCATCCCCCTCGGGACGGCGCTCTCGCGCATGAACTACGCCCTGGAGAAGCTCAGAAGCTCTTTGGAGGACCTCGATGCATAAGGAACGCTGCCTGCTGTACGAGTCCGGCGAACTGAGCGCCGAGGACGCCGCGGCTTTCGAGCGGCACTTGGATTCCTGCGCCGGATGCCGCGAGTGGCTGGCTGTCGTCCGCTGCGGGCACGCTTGGGCCGAGGCGCGCGCGTCGGAGCCGCCGGGCGGCGCGGTCTCGTCCGTCGCCAGCCGCCTTGACGACTCCCGGGCCGGCGGACGGAGGCGAGCGTTCCTGGCCCCGATGACGCTCGCCCTCGGCTTCGCCTGCCTGGCGCTGCTCGTCTACCAGAAGCGCGGCCCGCGGCCGCCGGCGCCCACGCCCGACGCGAGGATATCCGAGGTGATGCCGCATTGGAAGATGAACCTTCTGCTGGCCGACATCGAAAGGACCGAAGAGCGGATAGCGTCCCTGCGGGAGGAGATTCGCTTGACCCAGAGCTGGTCCACGGGAGAATGACCATGAGAACACATCTGATCTGCGGGATATTGTGCGTTTCCGCCGCGGCGGCGGGTTGGGCGGGCCCGGAGCCGAAGTCGTCGGGGAGACTCCCAGCCGGGGCCGTGCTCGATGGCGCCCCGCTCGCCGGCGAGGCCAAGGCGCTGGACTACCTGAAGAGCCATGAGCCGGATGCATATCGGAAACTGACCGCGATGCCGCCGGCCAAGATGCGGCAGGTGTACGGCGACTATTTCATCTGGTTCCAGCGCGCCGGCGCGAGCCACATGAGAGAAAAGACGGCGATGGTCCGAAAGATCAAAGAACACCTGCGCATGGTGGACGTCGCGCTGGCATCCCGGTCGACGCAGGACCCCCGCGAGAAGGCAAGGCTGCGCGCGGAGCTCGAAAAGTGGGCGGCCGACATCTTCGAGGAGGACTTGAGCCTGCTGGACCGCCGCGTCTCCGAGATGCGGGGGACATACGCCCAATTGCGGCAGGAGATCGAGGCGCTGGAAAAGCGCGTGGCGGATCTGCGCGCATCGAAAGATGAGATCATCGCGGCGAGGGTCAAGGTGCTGGAGGATCAGGCCGTGATCGAGCAGCGGGCGGATTCCAACTGCGAGGATTTCAGCACGTGCTTCAACACGGCGGACCTCCTGGTCAAAAGCGGAGACTGCTTCGAGGCGGTGCATGCCTTGGGCCGCGCCGCCGAGTATCAATCGGACAATCCATGGCCGTGGTATGAGCGGGCGCTGATCCGCGGGGAGCTCGGCGACGAGGCCGGCGCCGAGGCCGACTTCGCGCGGGCGCTGGCCGTGGGGGCGGGCAACCCCGACTTCGTCACGCGGCGCAAGCCCGCCGACGGCTCCCGCCCGGACTTCCATTTCATGTATGGGCCGACCCTGCGCTGCAGCGCCGCGTCCCAGAAGAAGGGCCGGGACCTCGGCTGCCGCGACTATGCCTCATGCTACCGGGCCGGCGGCCTCTTGGTCTCGATCGGCGATTGCGCCGGGGCGGCGCGGGCTTTCGGGGAAGCCGGCGAGTACAAGCCGAAGAACCCCTGGCCCTGGTATCAGAGGTCCATCATCCGCCGGGAGCTCGACGACAGCGCCGGCGCGGACGCCGATCTCGCGCGGGCGGTGTCGCTGGAGGCGGGCAGTCCCGACTTCAAGCGGAGGGCGAAGCCTTCCGACGGCAGGCCGCCGGACTTCCAATTCGTCCACGGCTCGCAGCAGCTGTGCGTGGATTCGCCGCTGGACAAGGATTCCGATTGCCGCAGCTTCGACGAGTGCTACAACAGAGTCCATGATCTGATGGCGAAAGGGGATTGCGCCGCCGGGGTGAAGTCTTACGGGCAAGCCATGCGGTTCCACCCGCGCAACCCCTGGCCCTGGTATCATCGCTCCATCCTCCGCAGGGAGCTCGGAGACGCGGTAGGGGCCGACTCGGATTACGCGCGGGCGCTGGCGCTCGGCGAAGACGATCCCGATTTCAGGCGGAGGGAAGTGCCTCCGGACGGGTCCAGGCCGACGTTCCACTTCGTGTACGGGCCGGCGGCGCGCGAATGCGATCGATAATCCCCGCCGTTATAGGGCCAGCGCTTTCCGGTCCGCTCATGATATGCGCCTTCCAGGCAAGGGCCCGGATGCGTCAAGACCCCCGAAGGCCCCTTCGAGCCCCGACCCCGATAAAAGGGCGGGGTTTCTTCCGGCCGATTCAAGGAGGTACAATCCCATTAGAATGACAACCCGACGAACCCCGGTGATCCTGTTGGCCGCATGGCTGAGCATGCCGCTTTCGTCTTTCCTGGGGCTGTCCTATGCCTGGGGCGATGCGGGAGACGATGCTTACGCCGCCCTCAAGTCGAGGGATTACCCGCGCGCTCTCCAATCGGCCCGGCCAGCGGCGCAAAGGGGGGATCTGTTGGCCCAGTTCACGATGGGGAGGATCCACCAAGAAGGGAAAGGCGTCCCGCAGGACAAGGCCAAGGCGGCGACGTGGTTCAAGAAAGCCTTGAGTCAGGCCGAGCCCGCGGCCCGAAGGGGCGAGCCCAGGGCGCAGTTCGTGCTTGGGCAGATGTATCAGGCGGGCTGGGTCTTGCCGAAGGATCACACCCGGGCCGTCGCCTGGTATCGCAAGGCCGCGGAGCAGGGCAATGCTTGGGGCCAATTCAGTCTAGGGCAGATGTACTCGCTTGGTCGGGGCGTGGCCAAAGATGATAAGGAGGCTTTCGCCTGGTATCGCAAGGCCGCCGAACAGGGCATCGTCGGCGCGCAACACAATCTTGGGCTGATGTATTACGAGGGCAAGGGCGTCGCCCAGAACCATAAAGAGGCCGTTGTCTGGTATCGCAAGGCTGCCGAGCGAGGCGACGGCGCCGCGCAATTCCTGCTCGGGCGGATGTATTCCGCCGGTGAGGGAATCACCAAGGACTATGACGAGGCCTTTGTCTGGTTCCGCAAAGCCGCTGAGCAGGGCGTCGTCCTTGCGCAGACCGCCCTCGGGACCATGTATGACAAAGGGCAGGGCGTCGCCCAAGACGTCAAAGAGGCCGTTGTCTGGTATCGCAAGGCCGCCGAGCGGGGCGAAGCCGTTGCGCAATTCAATCTTGGGATAATGCATGTCAAAGGCCAGGGCGTCCCCCGGGATCATAAAGAGGCCGTTGCCTGGTTCCGCAAAGCCGCCGAGCAGGGCGATGCCCGCGCGCAAGCCGCCCTCGGGTCCATGTATGAGAAGGGTTGGGGCGTCGCCCAAGATGATAAAGAGGCCGTTGTCTGGTATCGCAAGGCCGCGGACCAGGGCGATGCCGCTGCGCAAGAGGCGCTGGCTAGGTCGGGGGGCGGCGACCGTAAATGACCCTGATTCTCGAACCGGCTGGGATCCGCGAGACGCAGTCCTATGAGCGCGGCAGCCGGTCGGCCGGGATATCAACGACCTTCCCATTCCGCCAAATCGAGATGGGGTCCCCGGTCCGACGGTGCTCCTCGATGGTCTTGGCTACGGCTATACGGAGCGCACGCTCTGCCTTGCGGGTTTCAGCGGGGATCTTGCGTTTCTTCTTCTTCATGGCAGCTCCAGGCGCTTCCTCATGTCTGCAAACACCGAGACATCGATGATCTGGACGTTGCCGTGGCGCGCATAGGCGACGAGACGCGGAGTACGTCCCGAGTTGTCCAGAATCGTCCAAGAGTCCACCGATTCGCGATATTCGTTAAGTAGATTCTTGACGCCGCGATTGAATCGTCGACGTATGTCGACTGCGGGGACATTGTGTCCGCCCCGGCGCACCCTGTCTCGGACTCGGCGGATGGCGAGCCGGACATGAGGGAGCCATAGGTATATAAGATGAATCCGGTAACCCTTCCCGCGCAGGGAACGCAAGAGCGACAGATAGCTCCTGCCGGAGAGCGTTGTCTCGAACGCAAAATCGTGGTGCCGCGACGAGAGTTCGGCGATCCGCTTGAGCATGATGCGCCCGGCCTCGATGGCGGCTGTCCTTGCGGAGAAGGGGGATAGCCCCCCTGCGATGAGATCTGCGTTGATGAACTCCTGGCATTTCGCGAAATGGGGGAGGAACTCTCTGGCGAAGGTGGTCTTGCCCGCGCCATTGGGGCCTGCAATCACGTATAGGTTGGGTCCGCTCGCCATTATGGACGCTGGATGCCGACGAGGAGATTATATGAAGTTCTGGCCCGCTGAACCGATATAAGGGCAAGAAGAAGCCCTCCGAGAGGAGGGCTGGACCAGTACGCCTAGGTTCGCGTCAAAGCTGGCTGCGGGAGTCCAACGGTGTTAGGACGGATTCTCCGTTAGTGAACCCGCTCTTATCCCTGGAAAGCGAGATAAACGCCCCGCTAATGGTGGACGAATCCCATTTCGCGAAGGCCAGTGGGCCGAAGGGGATAAGATAAGTGTCCACAAAAGCTCTCAAAAACCAATTTAAAACAGCAATTAATTTGCACTAGTGCATGAATATTTATAGAAATCTCTTGCTTTTCGGCTGAAATGGCTTTATACTATTAGCGGGCTTGAGAGAGCATTATGAAGAGCGCGCAGAAGCTGCTGGATGCCATGAAGTCGGGGAAGGTCTACAGGCGCCAGGACCTGCAGGGGCGCTCGACCTCCGTTGACCGGGATTTGAAGACGCTCGTTGAGATGGGCGAGGTGCAAAAACTCTCGGGAGGGCTCTACTACCGCCCCCGCAAGAACGCGTTCGGCGACACCCCCGCGGATGACAAGGAACTCGTGCGCGCATTCCTCAAGACCGAGGACTTCTTGCTGACTTCGTATAGCTACTTCAACCGGCTCGGGCTGGGGCTTACGCAGGTCTACAGCCATTATGTGGTCTACAACCACAAACGGACCGGGGAATTCGCGCTGGCCGGCAAGCGGTTCGAGTTCCGCGTCATGCCGGGCTTCCCGCGCAAGCTGAGCAAGGAATATCTCCTCGTCGACCTCCTCAACAATCTCAAGCGCTTGCCCGACGATACGCGTCGGGTCTTCGACTCCCTGAAAGCGAGGTCGGCGGAGTTCGACGGGAAGCGCGTGCGCGTCTTGGCGTCGCGCTATGGCCGGCCGCGCACCAAGAAGATGCTGAACGAGGTCTATGCCTAGCTTCTTTCACGAATTGCCGGACGCGAAGGACCTCTTCGCCACCGTCGCGGGCGAGAAAGGAATCCCCGAAGTGGTCGTGGAGAAGGACTACTGGGTGATGCATTGCCTGTGGGGGCTCAAGCAGCAGGGGTTCAAGTTCGAGATGAAAGGCGGGACATCGCTTTCCAAGGGATGGAACGTCATAGATCGATTCTCGGAAGACATCGATATGCGGTTCGACCCGCCGTCGGAGCTGAACATCAAGGGGACGAAGCCGCAGCATGTCAAAGCCCGCCTCGAGTTCTTTGACGGCCTGGCCTCGAAGATCAATATCCCTGGGATCTCCGTCGAGAGGAATCGAGCCTTCGACGATGAGCGCGCCCAGAACGGCGGGATCAGCCTCAAGTACGACTCTTTATTCGACCCGAACCCGGATATCGGCTTGAAGCCCGACGTGCTGTTGGAGGTGGGCTTCGCGAGGACCGCGCCCAACGAGCCTCGGAGCATTTCGAGTTGGGTCCTGGATAAGGCGTTGGCGGCGGCCGATAAGCTTGAGGTCCGGGATAACCGGGCTTCGGATGTGGTCTGCTTCAATCCAGAGTACACCTTCGTGGATAAGCTTCAGACGATCTGCAGGCGGTTCCGACAGTATCGGGATCGGAAAGACCCGGAGAAGGACCGGCCACGGCAGTTCATGCGACATTACTACGATCTCTACAGGCTTCTTGAGGTCCAGCGGGTCTTGGAGTTTATACCGACTAAGGAGTATCAGGACTACAAGAGGGAAAAGCTGCGGGGCCAGGACGCCGAGGAGTTCAAGACGAGGGAGCCCTTCACCATCCCGGATGCGCAGACGCGAACGCTATTTGGGGAGGAATTCAAGTCGCTGAGAGGGCTGTTGTTCTCTTCGTGCCCGAGTTTTTCCGAAGTTCTTGAAGCGATTTCAAAGCACGCCCCGCGATTCTAGGTCGGCCTAGGGTTCTACGGCTCCCAAACCCCGATTGCCCTTGGTATGAAATCAGGGGAACGTCACAGAGGGGCGATCTTCGCGTCCTACTGAAGGCCCTTGAGAAACGAAGAGCCCTCCTCTCGGAGGGCTGGACCTGAAGGCTCAGGTTCGCGTCAAAGCTGGCTGCCAGAAACCGACGATATCCTAACCTGGCTGAGGGCCCGGAATCCGTCTATATCGCCCGGATGGGAGATTTTTGCGGGTTATCCATAACCCTGAACAAAACGATAGCAGGACCCACCGAACTCCCTGGAGAGTCCTAATCCCGCCCCTCCCGCCACTGTGGGTCCTGGTCGGTGTTGAACTGGCGCCGCGCGGTCCTGGAGACCAGCGGTTTGGCGTAGTCGAAGGCCGCGCGCAGGTCGCCGCTTTCCTTGAGGCCCTTCAGCAGGAAATAGGTGAAGAGTCCATGTCTCTGCTCCGTGTAGGAGTTCGATATCTGGTCGCCGGCGGAGGCCGAGACTACAGTCACCTTGGCGGGCGGGGCGGCCTGCGCCGAGAGGACCAGCGGTCGGGCACCCTTGGCGATGACTGAGCGGCCGCCGGCTCCCGAGAAGCAGGAGTCCATCACCACGGTCACTTTCCCGGCCGGCAGCTTGGCCAATTGGGCGTAGAGCCTCTTCAAGGGATAGCCGGTCTGCTCGACGTACGTCGGGTCGCCGTCGTAGGGCACCAGGAAGGCGTCGCCGCTCTTCGGGTCCGGCGCGCCGTGGCCCGAGTAATAGACCAGGACATCGTCGCCGGGTTCGACGCGGTTGGGCAGCCAGCGTTCGAAGTGTTTCTCGAAGTCCCCGCGAGTCGCGTGATCGTCGGTAAGCAGGGCGACGTTCTCATCCGGGTAGCCGAGCAGGCGCCGGACATATTCGGCGACAAGTCTGGCGTCGCCGGCCGCGAAATCAGCCTTCGGGAGACTCTCGCGGTAGCGCTCGACGCCGATGACGACCGCGTGGGCCTTTGCCTTGACGTTTCGAGGACGGGGCAGTTCTTCGATGTCGGAGAGAGCTGCGGGCCGAGCGAGGGGCGGTTCAATGGAGGATGCCCCGGCCGCGGGAGACATCGGGGGTTTTGATGCGACTTGCGGCCGGGAGGGCTTGGTCCGGCCACTGGCATTGCGTTCGGCGACGAGCCGTTCGTAATCGGGTGAGCCGATCCGGAATTGCTTCGCCAGGGATTTGAACAGATAGGTGATGGTGGCATCCCCCCGCTTTTCGCCATGAAATAACTTCTGCCCCGTATAAGCGGAATAGGCATCGCCGAAATCCCTGTTGAAGACCGTCAATCCCTGTTCGATATTGAACATCACGTCGCAGCCTTCAGTATCCCTCAAAGTCCCGCGAGAGACGACGGATCGGAAGAAAGACTCGGGCTGAGAGCGGAGCTTCGGCAGGTAGTACTCCAAGACATTATCCGCCCATTTCTGGCGTCTCATAGTAAGACACAGGTCCAAATCAATCTCGGTTTGAAGGGAGCCTTCAAAGGGGTCGGGAGCCGGTCCATGCGTGGCGCAGCCGGCGGACTGGAGCAAGGCTGCGGTGAGAATGGCGGCGGGTAGTAGTTCCTTCATAGCTTCCTCGCAGGTCGCATTATGCAAAAAAGAGCCCTCCGGGTGGAGGGCTGGACCGATGCGTTCAGGCTCGAGTCAAAGCTGGCTGCCCGAAACCGACAATATCCTAACCTGGCTGAGGTCCCAGGACCCGCTTGTGTCACTTGGATGGGGTGCTCTGGCGGGTCAGCCATAGCCCCGATTGTTATGGCTCCCACCGTCGGCCAACCTCCTGTAAGTGCTATCATGCCGCGAATGAAGACACGCTACGCGCTAATGCGCGTTATAGGCTATATACTCCTTGTCATGGGGATCCTGGCGGGTGCCATCAACATGTGTCCCTGGAACATCTTTTTAGGGCTGGGGATTGTTCTTTTTTCTTCGGGTCTAGTGCTGGGTAGCATCGGTGCTGAGAACGGATGGCGTATGTGCCCCAAGCTCCCCATCCTCTTGGGCTGCACGCTTGGTGGCGTCGCTTGTGCGGGGATGTACCCGGCGAGCATCAAACAGCAGCGTCGGGAAACGGAGGGCTACACAAGGGGGAACCTCGGTGCCATACGAAGCGCGCTGACTATTTACTACGAAGACAATGGGACATACCCATCCAGTCTGATGTCGTTGGCCGAAGGCGGAAAATACCTGCGGAGCGGGATGCCAACCGCGAAGACGCCCCCCTATCATCCGCCTTCCAATGCGATAACACAAGCTACGAAGTCCGACGATTCCGGCGGATGGCTTTACAGCAATGTCCGCGGGGATGCCGGTTTTGGCGGGGTCTTCGTCAACTGCACGCATACGGATACGAGAGGGAAGGTCTGGACATCCCACTGAACGCTCGCAACAAATCAAAAGCCCTCCGCGAGGAGGGCTTTTTTCCGTGCTTGCGGTATAGACGGTCTAAGGGGTTTCTGCGCGGGTCCAACGGTAATAGGACGGCAGATGCTATCAGCGAACAATTGCTGGACATCGAGCCGGGGAATGGATCCGCTCCCCTGTTGTGGGATGAGTCCGAGTTCACCGAAGTGAGGGTCGCCAAAGGGCTGGTGGCTTTTCTCGCGGCTTAAGCGACCGATGCTCAATTAGGCTTGACAATCGCCAATTCACTGGTATACTATTAGCGTAATTGATACCCGATTACAGGCATTTAACGCATTAAGACTATATCATGGCGAGAATGACGATTCGTCAGTCTCTTTCGGTCCTACAGCGAGAGTCACGGGGGATCATTCGAATCGAAAACGTGCCCAAGATCCTCGGCATCCTGCCATTGGCGGCAAGGAAGCTTCTATCTCGTTGGGAAGCCCAAGGCTGGGTGGTTCGGATCAAGCGGGGGATCTACCTGCCGCTGCCTTTGGAAGCGCAGTCATCAGAACGTTGGACGGAGGATCCTTGGTTGGTCGCGACCATCCTGTTTGAGCCATGCTATATCGGGGGGTGGAGCGCCTGCGAGTATTGGGGCCTCACGGAACAGATCTTCAGGGAAGTGGTAGTGGTGACCACTCGCGCGTTTCGAGGCAAGGAGAAGGAAGTCCTCGCTAATAGGTTTCGCCTTAAACGCGTTTCACCTAAGCGCATCTTCGGCACGACGACGGTGTGGAAGCAGCAGGTGAAGACAGCCGTCTCTGATCCCTGCCGCACGATCGTGGACCTTTTCGACGACCCTAGCCTGGGAGGCGGTTTTCTGCAGGCTGTTGCCGTCTTGAATGCATACATGGCTTCCAAGTCCAAGGACCTCCCCAAGCTGCTGCAGTACATGGAGACGCTTGGGAACAAGACCGTGTTCAAGCGTCTCGGATATCTGTTCGAGAAGAAGTATCCGGATGAAAAAGCCTTCATCGCAGGTTGCCTGGAGCGGATCGGGAAAGGCTACTCCAAATTGGACCCGGATGGTCCGGCAACGGGGGCGTATGTGCGGCGTTGGAATCTTCGAATCAACAAGGACATCTCTCTCGCATGATACCCGACATCGAGATACGTGAGGATGCTAGGGAGTGGAGCCTGCGGGCAGAAGTGGTCGAGAAGGACTATGTGCTTGGGTGGGTGCTGTCGGGCATCGCCCAAAATCTCGCGACTAACGCCTGGATATTCAAGGGCGGCACCTGCCTTAAGAAGTGCTACTTTGAAACATATCGATTTTCGGAAGACCTGGACTTCACCATCCCCGCCGATAAGCCTTTCGACCCGAAGGTCTTCACGGAAGCGTTCGAATCCATCTCCGCGTGGGTCTATGAACAGAGCGGGGTGGAGCTTCCCAAGGACGGAATTTCGTTCGAGTCATACAAGAATCCGCGCGGCCGAGATTCCATGCTCGGCAAGATTTCTTACCGCGGCCCGCTTCAGCCAAAGGGGGCCCTGCCCCGCATCAAACTAGACCTGACCCAGGATGAAGTCGTGGTCACAGGCCCCGTAGCCAGGCCTATCGCCCACCCATATACAGACGCTCTCCCGACTCCGGTCACGGTCCGCTGCTATTCCTTTCCTGAGGTCTTTGGGGAGAAGCTTCGTGCTTTGGCTGAGCGTCAATTGCCCCGGGATCTCTACGACGTGGTGAATATCTACCACCAATACTCGAAGCCGGACCCGGCGGCCGTGCGCGCCGTTCTTCAAAAGAAATGCGAGTTCAAGGGCATTCCATTCCCAAGCGTCGCGGAGATGGAGAGGCATCCTCGGCACGGCGAGTTGACAAGCGAGTGGACCAACATGCTGGCGCATCAATTGCCGCCGCCGCTGCCGCCGACCGAGCACTACTGGAGCGTCGTCACGGAAATCCTCCAGTGGGTCGAGGGCAAGATGCTGCCGGTGCCGATGACCTCCATCCGGGTCCAAGCTGATACGGATACGGCATGGCGCCCCGCGCCCACGGTGACGCGGTGGGGGTTGCCGATACCGCTCGAGACCGTCCGCTACGCGGGTGTGAATCGGCTTTGCGTGGCCTTGATGTATCGCAAGCAGGGCGCATACCCAGCCCAGCAATATGTCATCGAACCGTACTCCCTTCGGAGGACTCGCGAAGGGAGGCTGGTCCTGTATGGCGTGCGGGCTGACATCAAGAAGGACCGCGCATTCAGGGTGGATCGGATCGAGAGAGTCGAATTGACCGGAGAGCCTTTTGCGCCCAGGTACCGCATCGAGTTCGGCGGCACGGTTTAATATCCCGGTTAGGACGCCATAAGCGCGTCGTGAGATGGCGGCCCGACATGACGCGCTAGAGTTCCCAGAAAAAAGCCCTCCGGGAGGAGGGCTGGACCGATAAGTCTAGGGCCGCTCAAATCGGGCGGGGTCATAGCCGAGCCGCCGGGCCTGATCGAAAATTTGGGCTTCGAGAGCAGCGTCGAGCTTGGGCTCACGGGCGAGCAGCCAGAAATAGTCTTTGTGGGGACTTCCAATCATGGCCCAGCGATACTGGGTATCGAGGCCGACGATCCAATAGTCTCCCGTGAACGGCCAGAAGAATCGAACCTTGAGCCGGGAGTTGCTGGGGTGGGTACTCCAGCCGATGGCCCGGGCAGTCTTGACCTTGAGGGCCTCGCCCTTGCGGCAAATATTGATTACGTCGACCCGGCCGTCGGGGCGCAGGCCATAGTCGGCGGTAACGTCGCGGCAGCCGCGCTCGAAGTAGTGGGTGTAGCGGACGATCTCGTACCAGCGGCCCATGTACCGGGCCAGATCCACCTGTGGCATGGGCTGAGAATCCAGGGGCGGGCGGTGGGCACAGGCGCCGGATAGTAGCACCGCGACAGCGGCCAAGAGGCTCCTCATGCGCTGGATTATATCTTTTCATAATTCGGCCCAATCCGGGGGAACGAAGAGCCCTCCTCGAGGAGGGCTCTTCGTGACCGCCTGGATAGTCTGGATAAGCTGGCTGCCCGTCGTCAACGATTGTCGAACTTGGCTGAAGGTCGGGAACTCAGCACAACCGCCCAAAACGCCGATTTGGGCGGGTTATCCACAACCCGAATGGGATGATTCTCGAACAAGCATCAGCCGGGCTTGAAGCGGGCGTCCTGACAAATATCCTTCGAGCGAAATCTGCTAGGCTTTGCCCATGCTCGACGCCATGCGCGACCTGGTCCCGTTCCTGGGCCGCATGCACAGCCGGGCCAACCGGCGCAAGCTGTCCGACCTTCTCGGCTGCGGGCCCCTTCTCAAGCGCATCGGGGAGCGCGTCTATTGGACGTTCAGCGGCTCAGGCTTGGAAGCGGCGTTGATCGCCGGCCGCCTGGGGGCCTGGTTTCTGTACGCCCGGAGGGACTCGGGGGGAGAGGAGTTCACGGGCAGACTGGAGGGGGATCTCCCGGTCCAGGCTACCCGGCGCGAGATCCATCGGACCTGGGGGCTGCCTAAGAAGATATTTCCGCCGGAGACGGAGAGGTGCGGCGAGTCCGAAGACCACGTCATCGCGCGGCATCCCTGGCGGGACACCTACGAACGGGCCGGCTGCTCGGTGTATATCGAGTATTCCAGCGGGCTTCACGAGCATGCGGTCCGTCCGGCGACCATCATCCTCACCGGCGGGCGCCAGCCCACCGTTGTCAAGCGCTCGGACCCCGCCAAGGTCTCGCGGAGCCGGGAGACCCTGGCCTGCACCTTCCGCTGCGCCCGCTGCGGGAAGCCGGCGGAGACCGTCGAGCTGATCCAAGGGAAGGATCCGGTAGCCCGCTACGGCTTCGGCGAGACCCGCGCCGGATTGAGGGCGGAGGACGCCGCGCACATGATGAAGCTCCTCCTTGTCGGAGACCCCGGCGCGCTGCATGCCTTCCGGCCCGACTACGCCGCCTCGTTCTGTCCGGCATGCGGCGTTTGTTACTGCCGTGAGCACTGGAAATACCGGCATGGCGCCCCGCCGCCCTGGGGCGACTCCTACTCATGGGACTGGGTGGAGTACGGCGCCTGCCCGTACGGCCACGAGCGCATTTTGCGCGAACTCTGACTCACTCCCGCCCAGCTTCCGGTTCCGACGACGGCCGCGAGAGCAGCGGAAGTCCAAGGAGAAAGCCCTCCCCTCGGAGGGTTGGACCGATACGTTCAGGTTCGAGTCAAAGCTGGCTGGGGGAAACAGACGTTATCAGAATCGAGTCAGGAACTCTCTTCTTCCCGAGCCATCAGTTCCTCCGCCTCGGCCTCTGGCAGGGCCGGGGAGAACCACCGCTGGGCTATGAAGGTCGGAATGATGGCCGTTCCGATGACTACCGCCACCAGGATCGAGAACTGCCCCTTGTCGATGTAGCCCGCTTGGAGCCCGTATAGGGACGAGATGGTCCCGAATGTCAGTCCGGTGCTCATGAGCAGGGTCGTGTACTCAGCATGGTCGCTGGCGTACTTCCTGGCGAGAGGCCAGACGCCGATGAACTTGGCCGCGATCTTGACGCCGAACAAAATGAGGAAGAGCGGCCACTGCGCCATGATGGCACTGAGCGACACGCTCATGCCGCCTTTGATGAAGAAGAAGGGTGTGATTATGGCGAAGGCCACGACTCGGAGCTTCTTCTGAAGGTCCTGATGCTCGCGGAACATCGTTGCGAGGCAGAGCCCCAGGATGAACACCGGCAGGACCGCGTGTCCCTTGCCCAGCTTGGCCAGGGACATGAAACAGAAGAGCAGGAAGAAGAGCAGCTTGATCTCCGGCTCGATGACCCGCTTGCCGTAGCGTAGGAACACGCCCGGCAGCCACCGAGCCGCCGCAACGATGAGCAGGATTGAACCCACGATGAACCACAAGGTGTAGCGGTTGTACTCCGCGAAGGTCAGGGACAAGGCCATGGCCACGCCGAAGTCCGTGACGAAGGTCGCGGCCATGATGATCTTCCCGATCTCCGTATTGGTCAGCCCGGTCTCCACCAGGACGGCATAGACCACGGCGAGGGACGTGGTGGAAAGGGCGCAGCCCGCGATGAGCGAGGCGTTCCAGGTCCACCCCGCGCCCCAGCGGCAGTAGGCGATGGCGGCGATGTAGGGGATGACGAAGGACATCCCGCCGATGAGCAGACTCTCCCTGAACTTCTCGCGCATCATCTTCGGGTCCACCTCGGCCCCAGCGAGGAAGGTCAGGAGGATGCCGCCGAACCCCGCGAGGAAGTCCATCCAAGGAGCCGACTCCAAGCCCAGGAAGTTGCCAGCGATGACGCCGACCGCTATCTCGATGATAGCCGCTGAGAGCGCGATCTCGACGGAAAAGACGCTGGCGATGAAGACGAGGAGTGTGATGCACGTAGCGGCGTATGTCGTGTCCATGGTAAACCTCAAAAAAAGAAACCCCTACCGACCTTGGTAGGAGTCATCAGCCCCGACGCCGGGGCGGTTCAGGCGAACTCCATCGCCTTGGACCTATTCAAGCAGTTTGGACGGCGGGGAACAAGAAGCCCTCCTCGCGGAGGGCTCGTGTTCATACAGTTATTATAACTGGCAAACTCTCTGCCCGTCATTAGCAGTATCCGAACCTGGGCGCAGGGCGGAAACGCGATAAAACTGCCCAAAGTGGCCGTTTTGGCCGGTTATCCACGACCCGAATAGGACGTTATCAGAATCAAGCTCGAAAGACATGAAAAGGCACCCTGGAGTTCTTTCCCTCCAGGGTGCCTTTTCGAGGCTGATGGATCTCAGGCTTTTTTCGTCAGTTCCCTGACCGGAAGGCCCAGCGCATCGGCCACGCCCTTGCCGTAGGCCGGGTCGGCTTTGGCGCAGTTGCCGATGTGGCGCAGCTGGACATCCTTGGACGCGCCGCCGATGGACCGGGCGGTGTTTCCGAAGAGCGCCTCCTGCTGCGTGCGGCTCATGAGGCGGAACAGCAGCCCCGGCTGGGTGTAGTAATCGGCGTCATCCTCGCGATAGTCCCAGTGTTCGGCCGCACCCTCGAGCTTGAGCGGCGGCTCCTTGTGCTCCGGCTGCTGCTGCCACTCGCCGAAGCTGTTGGGCTCGTAGCCGAGCGTGCCGCCGTAGTTGCCGTCCACCCGCATGGCCCCGTCGCGGTGGAAGGCGTGGAACGGGCAGCGCGGGGCGTTGACCGGGATCTGCTGGTGGTTGACCCCGAGCCGGTACCGCTGGGCGTCGCCGTAGGAGAAGAGTCGCCCCTGCAGCATCTTGTCCGGGGAGAAGCCGATGCCGGGCACGATGTTGGCGGGGTTGAAGGCCGACTGCTCGACCTCGGCGAAGTAGTTCTCCGGGTTCTTGTTGAGTTCCATCACGCCGACCTCGATCAATGGGTAGTCCTTCTTGAGCCAGACCTTGGTCAGGTCGAAGGGATGGAACTTGTACTTGGCCGCGTCCTTCTCTGGCATGATCTGGACGAACATCGTCCAGCGAGGGCAGTCCTTCTTCTCGATGCTCTCGTAGAGGTCGCGTTGGTGGGTCTCCCGGCATTTGCCGATGGCGGCCTCGGATTCCTGGTCGGTGAGGTTCTTGATGCCCTGCTGGCTGCGGAAGTGGAACTTGACCCAGACGCGTTCGTTCTTGGCGTTGATGAGGCTGAAGGTGTGGCTGCCGAAGCCGTGCATGTGGCGGTAGGTCGCGGGGATGCCCCGGTCGCTCATGACGATGGTGACCTGGTGCAGGGCCTCGGGCAGGGATGTCCAGAAGTCCCAGTTGTTGAGCGCGCTGCGCAGGTTGGTGCGCGGGTCGCGCTTGACGGCATGGTTGAGGTCCGGGAACTTGAGCGGGTCGCGCAGGAAGAAGACCGGGGTGTTGTTGCCGACCAAGTCCCAGTTGCCTTCCTCCGTGTAGAACTTCATCGCGAAGCCCCGGATGTCGCGCTCTGCGTCGGCTGCGCCGCGCTCGCCGGCCACGGTGGAAAAGCGCACGAAGAGGTCGGTCTTCTTGCCGACCTTGGAGAAGATTTTCGCCTTGGTGTAGCGGGTGATGTCGTGGGTGACCGTGAAGGTCCCGTAGGCGCCGGAGCCCTTGGCGTGCATGCGCCGTTCCGGGATGACCTCGCGGTCGAAATGGGCGAGCTTCTCGAGGAACCACACGTCCTGCAGGAGCTGGGGCCCCCGCTTGCCGGCGGTCAGCACGTTCTGGTTGTCCGCGACGGGCGCACCGGCCCGGGTCGTCAGCTTCTGGGTCTTCTTGTCGGCCATGGTTCCTCCGTGTTGAAGGCCTGAGCTTAACCCATTATCCTGCGAGGGGTCAATCCGTAAAAGTACAGCCCTTTCGCTGTGCCATCTGGCGATGCCAGTTGCATGACGGCGGCGTCGGGGAAGCAGGGAAAGAAAAAGCCCTCCTCTCGGAGGGCTTTGCGACTATCCCCCACGTGGATAGTCTGGATAACCTGGATAATCTGGCTGCCCGGGTCCGACGGTAATAGGAATTTGTCCTATTACCGTTCGAAATCAGACCCCGAGTCCAACGGTATTAGTTACCTATTGCTGCATCTCATAGAGCTAACAGACGGCCCAACCCCACTCCTGCTGTGGGACGAATCCGAGTTCATCAAAGTCAGGGTGAAGAAGGGCCTCGTCAGGTTCCTGCCGCCTGATGAGGCGCATGCGATTTTGAGCCGCCAGCGCCGCTATGAGGACCTGTACAGCTCTCCCGCGGAGGCAGTTGCTGAGCCTAGTCGGAAGAAGGTATCCCTGGGACAAGCCTTGTCTCGGGAGGGTGGAAATGGAAGAAGAGCGTTATCAGCCGGTGGATCCGGAGGAGATGACGTCGGAGGAGCGGTTGAATCGAATCGTGGAACTGTTGGCTCGGGCTGTAGTCAATCTCACTGAGGGCGAGAAATAAAAAGATGACAAATCGGACGAGAGTCGGGAAGAACGAAAATAGAGGGAACTAAATTGGGGTCTCATCCGTATAGTATGGTAGGGGAGGGTTTGATAGAATCAATTCGGGGTATCTGTCGTGACCATCGACCTTCTCCCAGCCAATATCCGGAACCTCTACGAGGTCCATGAGTGGAAACATGCGTGCGCTGTTCTCAATGAGGATTTCCCTGAGCAGTGGGGGAACATTGTTGAGATCCTCAGTGAGTTTCGCCTGCACCGGAGAAACGTCCTCAAGCCGGGAGGGGGACTTTCTCCCATTTCGCAGTGGTTCAACAATGCGTTCGATCGTCGCGGCTGGGTCGAGAAGTCGTTCGAGACGAAATTTGTCGTTGATGAAAAAGAGATTGAATCTCCGACACACAAGGTTGACTGTGTTAAGGGCGAGGTCGCGCTAGAAATAGAATGGAGCAACAAGGATCCATTTTACGACCGGGACCTCAACAACTTTCGGCTTCTGTTCGACCTGAGAGCCATCAGCGTCGGAGTGATAATCACCAAGTCGGATGAACTCAGTGAGGTTTTCAAGGGGCTTGGAGAGAAGACTTGGGACAAATACGGCTGGTCCAGCACCTGGATGAAGAAGTTGCTTCCTCGAATCGAAGGCGGTGGTGGGGGCGGCTGTCCGCTATTGGTGTTCGGGATCACCAAGAAGCTCTATGTCGAGGACTAGGGATTATGTCGCTTAGACACAAAAGTACGCATTCGATAGTCGCTGAGGATCTCCTCTCTATGGGGATGGAGAAGTTCAGCACGATTCTGGCCGATCCTCCGTGGCAGTTTTCCAATCGCACCGGCAAGATGGCCCCTGAGCATAAGCGCCTTTCTCGCTATTCGACCATGACTCTACAGGAGATCATGGAACTGCCTGTTCCCCAGCTTGCTGCGCCCAAGAGCCACCTGTATTTGTGGGTGCCGAACGCTCTCATCCTCGAAGGCTTGGAGGTGATGAAGCGGTGGGGCTTCACCTATAAGACTAACATGATCTGGTACAAGATTCGGAAGGACGGCGGTCCCGATGGCCGCGGCGTGGGCTTCTACTTCCGAAACGTCACGGAAATGATTTTGTTCGGCGTCCGGGGTACCATGCGTACGCTCAAGCCGGGGCGTACTCAGGTTAATATCCTCAGCACTCGAAAAAGGGAGCACTCCCGGAAACCAGACGAGCTATACGACATCATCGAGCAGTGCAGCCCGGCCCCGTATCTTGAGCTCTTTGCCCGCCATGCTCGGCCAAAGTGGGCGCAGTGGGGAGATGAGTTTGGGCCGAACGGCAAGCCCTATACGAGTAGTTACTCGCACGCCCCGCGAGAGGGCCAGATGGTGCTGTTAGAGGGGAACGGGAAGTACTCAACGAGCAAGACCTCTCGGCTGCTGCGTGGAAGATCGGCATTACGGCGCCAGTTGAACCGCACAGTTTCGACGATCTGATCTTCTAGCTTCACTATAGAGCTCTTCGGACAAACAGCGGTCGCCATTTGCCTGGATTCTCATACCATAGTACAGGGATGCTGTTGTTCGGGCAATTGTGCTTGAAGGCAACGAGAAGCCCACACTCGCCATACCCTCGGAGATACTCTTCAGAACAGCCCGTTTGTTTGCAGACTGCGAGTAACGCTGTTTTGTCATTGGCACTGAAATGGTGGTTCTCCGGCCCGAACACGTTTGCGGAGGAATCGAGTTCCTCAACTGCGATGACTCGAAAATGCGCAGCTTCTAACTGATTCCTTGCTTTCTCATTCACAACAAGGAGTGCCAAGAGAACGCGTGCTTCTTTCGGCAGAACGAGGGGCTCGATTTTGGGCCACCAATCCAGGATCGTATGGCCGGTCCCGCTAAAATCATCGAAGAACACAATAACGTCGACATTGCGCCGATCGAGTTTCTCTAGCTCGGCCAGGGAAATCAGGTTCCGCCTTGGGACTATGTCAGCGCTCCGTAGCGACCTTGAAATATAGTGCGCCCCTGACCCCGGATCGCCGATGGGTATGAAATAGATTCGGTTCTTTGGTGTCTTTCGATGGGTGGAGTAGACTGATTGCGCGAGCTCTGAGCTCATTTTCCGAATCTGGGAGGCGGAATAGTAGTAGTGTCGGGCCGTGGCCCGGAGGATCTTTTCGGCAAGGGCCCGGTCTTGTTCGCGAAACTGCGAAAGCCATCTCGCGACAGTCGCCGTACGAATGCCTTCGTGATCTCCGAACTGATCAGTCGCTTCGGCGATTATCTCCTCGAATTGGACTTCGATGGGGTTAGTCATGTGTCTTGCCGGAAGGCCTATCAAGGAGTGCGGATGCAAGCTTCTTCTCGATTAGAGTCTTGAGGTCGCGAAGCATCTCGATCAGTTCTCTGTCGCTGGCGATATTCTCCAGATCAAAATCGCGAATCTGAGTGTATAGCCGCCTAGCCGAGCGGCCGATTTCTTTCATTTCGCGCTCATAGGACGCTCCCGGCACGCGAAGATCGTCAATTCGTAGGTTCTTATGTCTGAAGAATCGATCCAACTCTTGCAGGAAGAGAGGAACTTTCTTTTGTCGAACTGCGCCACGATATAGGGCCGCAAGTGCTCGGAATTCTGTGACCGACTTGATTATGTTGGCATCAAATTTCTCCATCATGATATCTATGCAGGCGGAATCGCCTCGGTCAACCCAGGGTTTGAACCGCTTCTCCAGCGCGATCCCTCGGATTCTCTGGAGGTCGATGAAGAAATCGGATTTGTACCTCTCGGATGCCGGAGCGAGCATTCTATTTTGATATTTGAGTGGGTAGGTAAGCAGTATCTTGCATCGTCTGATTTGGGAAAGAGAGAGTTGGGTGATGACTGCCAGCTTCCTTTCGTTGTGAGTCCGGAGTTTCTTCATGAGTGTGCGGAGCTTTAGGGCAGTCGGCATGAGCTGCCAGCCCTCTCTGACATTATGGATGTGAAACATCGTGAGAATGTTCTGAATGTCGGAGGGCCTCTCATGGACTATGACTGGAACACGTCTTAGACCTAACTCAGTGGCACATCTCCATCGTCGCTCGCCGTCAAGGAGAATGAATTTGTCCTTCAGTGGGTCCGCCTTGTGTTCCTTCGCCGGGTACACGCTAAGTGGGACCAGGATGCCAAGTTGCTTGATGGAATCCTGCAAGAGGCGCATCGGCTCTTCATCAAACAGCCGACGAGGATTGTGCGGGTTTCTGATGATGTTCTTAACAAGAACTCGCGTGACTCTGGCTTCCGGTGTGTGTTTGCCGTACATGGATATGTGCTCCTAGTGCGCCGTAGGCAAGCGTAAAGGCCTCGGGCTTAGCTCCTTGGGCTGACTTCGGTCAATATTTCGAATTACGCGTCTGATTTCAGAGAATTTGGAAATCGTAAAGCTCGGCTGCTTCCCATCCGCAAACTGGAAGTTCTGCCCAAGTTCGTGCCTCACGCTTGCATCATCCCAGTGAGAGATGGCAATCAGTTGGCGATAGTGGTCAGGATCATACTCGCGGCCATACTTGGCGTATATGTCCCAGACACCACACGTTCTGGCCATGACTAGGTCCCGGCGAATGCTGTCACCAATGTAGAGCGCCTCAGGAGGAGAGACCCTAAAGTACTTTAGTGCCGCTCTAACGCCAGCGGGGTGCGGTTTCGCTTGGCTGTCGGGGAGTACGCGAATGTAGGGGGGATGGCGTCGGCGACATTTGACCTTGTAGAGCGGATCGTGCGTCGCGACCAGCCCAGAAAATAGATTGATTATTCCCAGCAACCCCATGCGGTGGAGCGCTGTGCCAGCTCTTGCGTCGGTATGCGCGACCAGGATGTATCCGTCATCACGAAGTCTCTGGAGCGTGGGGCGCACCGATGGGTAGAGACGCAGAGTCTTTCTTCTCATGTCCCTGAAGGATTCGATCGCGGAACTGAACCTCCGTTCGATTTCTCTTGAAGATAGGTGGGAAGCTGACTTTCCAAGCACATCCAATTCTCGAATTGCTTCTCGAAATTCTGTGGTGCCATGACGACGGTAGACATCCCGGAAGGACTCCTTCAGACGGGGTTTCGGAATCCCGGTGAGTTGACTTAGAGCGTTTACCATTGCATTAAAGCACGGGACGAAATAGTCGACCCAGTTGTAGATCGTGTTGTCCAGATCTGTGATGATGAGTCTAATCAACTCTTTAGAGCTCCTGGACGGATTTGTAGGCCATACTCGGGAGTTGGCTCTAAGCGACAACCCCAATCTCGCTCAAAATCGTCGGTGGCCTCACTCTTGGAGCATATGATCACGTCGATCGCTGAGGGATCGACCTCCAAGATTGAAAAACTGTTTTTCCCGATGCCGCCGGTTTCGGAACGTACTATTCCCGCGCTTCCGGCTGCATGCACAACAAGATTTCGGCATGGGGATGTGCTTCCCTTTGCGGCCCTTGCGATCGAGGAAATAAAGGGCTGGTGCTGATGGCCATGCAGGATCAAATCAGTAGAGTGGGTGTGGGCTCGCGCCATAATGTCGCCGGAGTCAAGTGTGATGCTGTAGTTGTGATCAGTACGGCGCGGCTCTTTCGGACATACTGGGAGGATGTGGTGATGCAGTACCAAAATGCGGTATCGAGTGGTCTTATTGTCCGGTCGCCAATCGAGTTCCTTCATCGCATCGTCAAGTTGTTTAGAAGAAACGAATCCATAACCGGCGAAGTGTCGCGTTTCCAAGAGGCTAGAGTTCAGTCCGATTATGTCTACTGCGGTGTAGTTGGCTAGGACAATCCTGCGTCCACACGAGAGATGCTCACTTGGCGTGCAACCGAACATCTTCTTATAAAATTCGCGATAATTTGATTCGGCGGCCGCTCTGCTAACCTCTACCTTCTTTGTGGGGTCGTAGCTATTGCCTTGTTGCGAAGCCCACTGGATATCATGGTTCCCAGGCACGACAAGGAAGTCCTGAATGCTCAGCCCAAGTACACTGCGCAGTTCATGGAAGAACTCGTGGGCCATGTCGAACTCATCTGATTTCCCCTGCCAAGTAATATCTCCAGTGACGACGACAAGCGCTGGCATGGTATCAGGGCGGTGTTTCCCCAGAAAAGCGGTGACGTAGGAGGCGAGATTTCGTGTTTCACTCGTGCTCTTGATGGCGAACCCGTGATGATCCTCGCCGAAGTGAAGATCAGATAGAAGTAATATGTAGTTGGACTTCCTGAACTCGGGACGAGAATAGAAGTTGACCGGCGCAATAGGTGGTGAGAGTTTGATTTCGTGATCGCGATGTTCTGTCTTGTAAGGGGAGAGAAAGTAGATGGTCCGGTGGGACCTGCCGAGCATTTCTTGGAGACTGAAGACTCGCTTGTCCTGGAAATCGGCTGCGTGCGGATCGGCGACAAATTCGTTCACCTCATCGTAGGACCAACTTCTGAGTTGATCGGTTGAGATCTCCTCAATCTCTGAGAGCTTGAACCAGGCTTTCCACTGCCGGGTCTGATAGTAGATTGGAGTCTTTGCTTTCTCTGGGGACTCGATCTTTTCCTCTGTTTCTGAATGCTTGATTTCAATTAGCTTCGCCCGAAATAGTTTCGAAGTCCCAGAGTTCAACAGAAAAATGGGAATACTGCCGGTTGCCTTGATTTGGCTTTGAAAGCCCGCGAATGTATGACGAGCGACCTTCTCATCGGGCTTGTTCCACCAGGCCCACCAGACATATCCGTCTTGATCGATCTGCTTCTTGTGCTCGGGGATGGTATCGGCCATCAGGTCCCGGAATCGCAAGACCATGCTCGTAGGCATCTGCCCTCCAGAATTGCGAGTTTCGGAATAAATAAGAAGGCCGGAGCAGATTCCCTGGCTCCGGCCTCAACCACCGGTCTCTCTTGACCAGAGGCAAATCTGGCTGCGGTTTGATTCCTCGTCGCCAAAATATCCCGTATCGAAAAAGCCTTTTGTTTTGTGGGATGTTTCCAAGTGCCTGATCGTACGGGTCCGCCGCGGACGCCATAAATTGGTCGGTGAGGCGGCTTTTCGGGCCCATAAATCGATACGGGATAAGGCGGCCAGGATGCCCGCCCCGCCGCGAATTCAGGCCCTCCTGCGGCAGGCCCACGAGATCAAGGCGCGCCTAGCCGCCGACCCCGGCCTCACGCGAACCGTCGCGGCCCGGGAGGCCGGGGTCGACCCCTGCCAGTTGACCCGGCTTCTGCGCTTGACCGTCCTCGCCCCGGACATCCAGCGGCACATCCGGGCCTTGCCGCCCTCCATCGGTCGGATCGTGGTCACGGAGCGCCGGCTGCGGCCGATCGCCAAGCTCCCGAGCCATCGGGATCAACTCGAGCGATTCCACGAGCTCCTCCAAGGTCCGGTACGGGCCAGCAGAACGCCTATTGCCGCCCTTCAGATCCCAGTCGCGCCCGCCGTGGTTCCTGTGGCGTCCCTGGGACATCCGGGGGCTTGAGCTCGGGGCGGGAAGGAAGGTACCTCTGTCATCGCCTCGGTCAAAATCGGCCGCCGGCGGGAGGATGGGGGTATGTCGCCCAATCGCAAAGAAATTCTGTTGACCGAATTCGTAGTTGAGGTCTACCCAGATAGGGTGGACTGGGATCATTTCGATCAATTCCTGTTTGCCTTGCTGCGACGAAAGCCGAAGGGCGGATATGCGGCCGCGGTCAGGGAGGCGCGTTACCGCCGGGCCAAACTCGTCCGGACATGATCCCCAAACAGGCGAACGTGTCGCGAATCACATCGAATTGGGCCTTCAGGCCGCCGAATTGGGTCTTGCTTCCTTCGGGAAGTCGCTGTAGCTTCAGTCCTGACGGGAGGGCAACATGGCCAAGATAAGCGAGGCGGACATGAAGAAGGGGATCAGAAGAATCTCGTGGGAGCGGCTCACCAGAATATACATGGATACCCGTAGGCCGAAGGTCAAGGCGATGATCCAGAAAGAGGCGCGGCGGTGCGGCTATCGCATGCGCGGGCTCGTCATGGCGCACGTCCTTCGGCACTTTGAGAACGCCGGTGGGCGGTAATCAAGGGGGTAGACATGGCCTTCTACCAGGATCTCATCATCAAGACGACGGGAGCTAACCCCAAGGACGCCGGGTATATCGAGGACATCATGCGCGAGGACATCTTCCACTCGACCTTGGATTGGCAGTCGCGGGCGCAGTTCGTGCGGGGGGCGCGCGAGGCGGCTGAGTTGTTGAAGGCCTATCGCGCCGATTCCATGATGGCAAATCACTTTCCGGCATAAGGAGGGGCAATGAGGATCAAGAAGTTTTGGGTGGTGACGAGGCCGAACGCGGCGAGTACGCCTGGAGATATCTGCTTCGAGACCGACACCAAGGGCCTGGCCCTCCAGTTCAATGGAGGACTCGACCCCGAGAGCATCCATGCCGTCTACACCGCCCGCCATGAGGCGGAGATGGAGGCTGGGCGTATCCTGGCTGCCTTCGAGAAGTACGACGCGGCGCTCAAGGAGGGGCTCAAATGAACCTGCCGAAGGATGACGTGCTCAACGCCATCGTGACCGACCTGGTAGCGGACCAGGTCATCCGAGCGTTGGAGTTGGGCTATAGCTGCAAGGAAGTCGAGGCGGCCGCCGAGATGGGCGTTGACCACGGTCTCTACGAGTTCTCAGAGCGAGAGAAGGGGATGCCTAGGAAGGCGCGGCGGGCCTGAGCAGTGGGGGAGCCGGGCTATGATCTGCGAGAGGTGCGGGGCGTCGGTCGATGTGGGCCGGATCGTAGTCAAGCGCACGTTTGCGGGGTTCGCATGCTATTCGTGCGCCGAGAACGTCAAACGAATCGAATCGGAGGCGAGACTTATGGCGAAGAAGAACGGTAATGGGAAGAACAAGAAAGAGGGACCGCCGGCGGCGAAGGCCAAGGCTACCACCAAAGCGACCAAACCCCAGGTGGCCAAGAAAGAGGGCTCCCTGGCGGCCATCATCGACCCGTTGCTCCTCGCGGGCGGCCACACGGTCAAGGAGATCGCAGAGGATCTGGGCCGGACGGCGGGTGAGGCGGCCAAGGGCAAGGACCTGGCGGCCAACGTCCGCGCCCGGATGGTCAGCTACACCCGCAAGGGCTGGAAGGTCGAGAAGGACGACCAGAAGCGGGTCAAGGTCGTACAGGCATGACCCCGAACGCCTTGCTGGACGACTTCGTCCGGCATCTTCGGGTGGAGAGAGGGCTCTCCCGGAACACAGAGTTGTCCTACGGCTACCAGCTCAAGGGCTACCTGGCGTTTCTGGCGGCCCGCGGGAAGGGCCCTCTCTCCGTAGAACGGGACGACGTCCTGGCTTACCTGGAACGCCGCAAGGAAGACGGCCTCAAGTCGGCGTCGCTCTTCATCGCTGCCATAGCCGTGAGGCAGTTCCATCGTTATGTGGCTCAGGTGGGACACGTCGCGGCCGATCCGACCAACGGGCTGCGGCTTCCTCGGTTCAAACAGCGAATCCCTGAACCGTTGGACGCGGAGCGCATGGATCGGCTGCTTCATCCGCCCGTGGGGGCCAAGTTCTCGGCCCTGCGGGACCACGCGATGTTCGAGCTCATGTACGCTACGGGGATGCGGGTCTCCGAGTTGACCGGCCTGCGGATGGGGCAGGTGGACCTGGCGGGCGATTGGGTGCGGGTGATGGGGAAGGGCTCCAAGGAGCGCATCGTCCCATTCGGGCCGCGAGCGGCACAGGCCCTGGGGCGCTATCTGGCGGCCAGGACGGCCAAGTTTCCGGCGGCCCTGGACACCATATTTCTCAACATCAGGGGCAAGGGACTGACGCGTGCGGGTTTTGGGTGGCGGCTGGCAGCCGCGGCGCGCCGGGCGGGGCTTTCATGCCGCCTGACGCCGCACCAGATTCGGCACACGACGGCGACGGTCATGCTTGAGGGCGGGGCGTCGCTGTGCGTAGTGCAGGAAATGCTGGGCCACGCGAGTCTGCTCACCACCCAAAAATACACCCATGTCTCAGCCAAATTCATGCGGGAAACCTGTCGAAATGCGCATCCCAGGTTCTGATCGTTTCCTGCTGCTGCGTCGCTTTTCGCCTTGACCCATACGGGGACTTGAAGGTAGGTTCTGATTAGGAGCCGGTGACCGGATATATCGACCTTGGATGGGAACTAAAACGAGGGGCCAATCGTATATATGGGAGGGGGCGGTATGGTAGAATCAATCAGAGACCTTTGTGACCACAGATCTACTTCCCGCCAGAATACGCGACCTGTATGAGATCCACGAGTGGAAGCATGCCTGTGCCGTTCTTAAGGGAGATTTCCCGACGGAATGGCAAGAAATTATCAATGTCCTTGGGGAATTCCTGCTGCATAAGAGGGACATCGTCGCGCCAGGGGGAGGGAAATCCCCGATATCCCAGTGGTTCGATAAGGCATTTGGCGACCATGGGTGGAAAGAGAAGTCCTTTGAGACGCAGATCGTCGTCGATAAGCACAAGATGGACACCCCCACGCATGCTGTCGACTGCTTCAAGAATCAGGTCGCGCTGGAGATCGAGTGGAGCAACAAGGACCCCTTCTTTGATCGCGACCTCAACAATTTTCGGTTGCTCTTCGACCTACGCGCCGTCAGCGTCGGGGTCATCATCACAAAGGCCGATGAACTTCGTGGAGTCTTTGAGGGGTTAGGGATTTGGTCGAAATACGGGACGTCTACGACCTGGATGCACAAGCTTCTGCCACGGATAGAGGGTGGTGGGGGCGGGGGTTGTCCGATCCTGGTTTTTGGGATAACGAAGAAGCTCTACAGAGAGAAATAGATATGGCTCATCGGAATTTGAGTACTCATTCATTGGTCGCAGAGGACCTGCTGTCCCTCGGGATGGAGCGGTTCAGCACCATCTTGGCCGACCCTCCGTGGCAGTTTTCCAACCGGACGGGGAAGATGGCTCCTGAGCATAAGCGGCTCTCCCGCTACTCGACAATGACCTTGCAGGAGATCATGGAACTGCCTGTCCCGCAGCTCGCCGCGCCAAAGAGCCACCTGTACCTATGGGTGCCAAACGCTCTCATTCTTGAAGGCTTGGAAGTGATGAAGCGATGGGGCTTCACCTACAAGACGAACATGATCTGGTACAAGATCCGGAAAGACGGCGGCCCTGATGGTCGCGGCGTCGGTTTCTATTTCCGGAACGTCACTGAGATGATCCTGTTCGGCGTCCGGGGCTCGATGCGCACGCTGAAGCCGGGGCGTACTCAGGTCAATATCCTCAGGACTCGGAAACGGGAGCATTCCAGGAAACCGGACGAGTTCTACGATATCGTTGAGCAGTGCAGTCCCGGTCCGTATCTGGAACTCTTCGCCCGCCACGCTCGCCCCAAGTGGACGCAATGGGGGGACGAGTGCGGTACCAATGGGAAGAGCAAACCATACATCAGCTCCTACTCACGGGTGCAACCGGAGACCCAGCCGGTGTTTTTTGACGGCGGGAACGGCAAGTATGGGGCTCCAAAGAACGGCAGGGCTTTGCTAAAGAGGGCCGTCGCAAGTCGTTAAGTCTCCTCTTTTTCTTGTTGGCCTGCCTTGAAGCACTTCCCCTTGTGGTAATGCAGTGCCCGAAGTGATAGGCGATGCTGGCCGTGTACGTGGAGTTTTCCAAGAACGCTTGGTGCTGACCCTCTCGGCGCAAGGATGGCCGTCGTCGCTGGCTCGATAGAAATGGCCCCTGTGTCCAGCTGGCGGTGATGATTCGGACAGAGTGAGAGCATGTTCGAAACCGAATCCGGGCCGTTATGCGGCGAGCCCAGGGGCTGAATATGGGCGTAGTCGATCGTGAGCTTTCTTTTGCCTGCCGGTAGTTTGTTGCCGCAAATTTGGCAGACCTTGCCATACCATCCTTCGAGCGAGCGCTTGTTCTTGGTGGACCGCATAAGCTGCTGGCTTTGGACACTCTTGCGGCCCACCGGGCCCGTCGTCTCTTCTTCTGCTTCGCCGGTAGACTCCTGAGTGCCGGTCAATAACTCGTTGCGGTTGGAGAGGTACGCGAGCGCGGCGCCATCCGCAATTTCGTTTACCCAGGAGAGCGGCATGCCGAGCAGCTTGTGTATCTCATGCTCGTAGATCGCTCCCACCAAGTCATCCAGTGAAGCGTTGGGGGAATCTATCCGGTATCTGTCAAAGAAAAGCCGCAGGGCGAGAGGGCCCCAATGATCCGCGAAGGTTCTTAGATGGCCGTTTCGGGAAACTGGGAACTCGCATTGCTCGAAGAAGTAGCGGAAGTTGGTGCAGAACTTCCGCCGGCCAGTGGTGAGCGCCACATGGTCTCGAACCCAGGGCTCTATGTGGCGGTCCAAATCCAGGCGATCTGCGAGCCAGCCATCAGTGTCGTGGAGATATGTCCGGACGAAATCGTTTTGCGCGCCAGCAGGAGAGGAATACTCGGCCTTCAGCCGTTGCCCTGGCATATTGAGAAGTAGGGAAAACAGGTAAAGCCTCTTGAGTGTTAGGTCGAGTGGGGCTCTTTCAAGAGTTTCGCGGATCAACGCATCATCGGCGATGATCTCTTCTCTGTTGAGGATTTGGGTGGCGAGGAAGAACTCGCTGATGATGAGTTCGTTCTTCCTAAGCGATGCGGGTAGGCGACGACGGAAGTCATGCAGGCAGACGCCACGAGAGTAGGCGCAACGAATGGCCTCATAGAGATGTTGGAGGCCGCCCAGGTTCTTGGTGAAACTAAGGGGGCGATGTTTCACCTTTGTGTTGGCCCCAGTATTTTTCTTCAAGGCTCTTAAGTGGTTGGGATTCTCCGCTCATGCCAGGAGGGAACTTCGCTGTATTGAATGGCGGAGGCGTATACGGAGAGCTTCGGATTCTTTGAGGTCATCTTGTAACGAGAGTCTATCAAAAAGGGAAGTGGTGCCGGGCGCATGGGGGGTGTGTGGCGGACGCTAGACTCAGAAGTTCATTCGGAGTCCGAAACCAAAGCGCGGATTTCCGGACCAATCCGGACCGGCCATGCTAAGAATCTCCAGATTGCCGAAGGGTGCGAAGTCGTCCACATGCCGCGAGACGCCCATTCCGCAGAACTCCGGTGTGATTCCAATCGTCGCGCTGTAGCGACGCCAGTACCCGATCTTGAGGTCGACCAAGGGTAGTACCTCTCCCGCATGGATGACCCCGCCGCCCAGGCGTGCCGTGAGCCCGCGATCCTTGGCCACGACCTCCGGGGGTTTCTCGGGTTGGTCGATCCTGGTCACGATCTCGACCTTGCCCTCCGGTGGCAGGTAGCGATCACGGTATTCCACCTTGAGCGGCCCATCTCGCGTCACGACGCGGATGCGGTCGCGGTAGACGGTTACCACCTGCTTGGTGTTCGGCGGCAGCCCCTGCATCTTGGACGCCAGTTCCTGCGCATGCCCGCGTTCGCGATCAATCCGCCAGCACATGGTGCCCAGGAGCAGCGCCAGCAGGATGATGGCGGCGTCCTTGGGCCGACGGACGGCGAAGAGGCCTGCGACTTTCGCGGCCGCGAGCAGCCTAGTCACCGGCCCCATTCTCATCATCCGTCGGCGGCGGCTGATGGTTCCCGTTGCCATTGCCGTTTCCGTTCTTGACCTTCTCGTAGGTCTTCGAGAAGACATAGCCCGTGAACACCACCGAGACGATCCCGCCGGTCACGGTCAACGCGGTGCCGAGGTGGTCCGGGTGGTGCAGCGCAACCCAGATGCAGAGGTAGACGTACAGGGCGAGGTAGAGCCAGTTCCACATGGCCCGCAGGGACTTGAGGTCCCGGAGGACGTTCTGGATGATGTCGCTCCTGGCCGTGTTCCTCGCCAGGAGCATCGTGAGCTGCTTGAACCTGTCCATCAGAGTTCCCTCCTGAAGGCTTCCATCTCCCAGAGGCTGCCCGGGCAGGTCTTCTGCCGCGGCACTCCTAGGCGGTCGAACACTTCGCGATGCCCGATGACCCGGTCGGCCGGGATGGCGAACGCCTCCATGAATGCCCGCGTGAGCCGCAGGTTGAAGTCCCAATGCTCTGTCCTGGGCGGCGTCTTGTCGAAGTCCCCGATAGCGCAGATCCCCAGGAACTCCTCGTTGAAGCGGTTGGATACCCCCTCGACCCCGGCGTGGGCTCCCGCCATCAAGAGCAGCCGGCCCCAGCGGAAGACCACCTGCCCGGCCGCCCACTCTGTCCCGGCGTGGTAGCCGACGGCCTTCCAGGGCTTCTGGAATACCTTGCCCTGCCCCGCAGCCTTCCGCCGCTCGAACTCCTCGGGCGTGACGATCCGGAAGTCCACCCGATAGGACGTGTGGAACCTTACGATGCCGTCCCAATCCCTCGCGGGGCTGTCCGGCGTGGCCGAGTGGTGCCACACGATGCCCTTCCATGGGCGCGACATGGATGCGACTATCGGGATTTGCAGCTTCGGTTTTGTCATATCTCCTCCACCGAGACCTCGATTGTGAGACCTGCGTCCTTGTGCTTGTCCGTGTAGGGGTGCGGCAGGTCATCCGACTTCCATCCCACGTCGAAGAGGTCGCGCGGCCGGGCTACGGGCTCGGGCCAAAGAGTGACTTGGCGAATAGCGGTGAATACCTGCGCCAGGGCATCCTTCGTCGCCTGCTCCACCAGGGCCCAGCGCAGGCGGGCCGCGTACTTCGCGACCCCTGCGAAAGAGATCAGCCGGCCGCCCAGGGTGCGCAGATCCCCGGCCTCGAAGACGCGCTTTACGGGCTCGTACTCGTCCATGGGCGGCATCACGACGAGGATTCGTCCTGCATAGACCTCGCCGATCTTCTTGTTCTGGTTGGCCGGGCGGGTGGACTTCCCCCTGATCTTGATCCCCTGGGTGTCCACCTCGTCGAAGACGATGATCTCGTCGTCTTCCGTGACCTCTCCAGAGAACAGCACCGCGTCCGTGTGGCTCAGGACGTCCAACTCGCGCAGGTTGTGGTTGCGCAGGATTACGGAACCTACGCGTTCCGTCTTCGCCACGCCGTTGGCGTCGCGGAACTGCATGTGCAGGGTCGCTTGCTGGCCGTCCTGGGCATTGCCGAGGCTTGCCCACTGGGTCGCGGCATCTCCGTCAACGGCCTTGGCCGTGTTGGCGCTTTGGGTGGCCTCCTCGCTGCTCACGACGTATGACCAGCCGTTGGCCGCGTCCAGGGAGAGCACGATAGGGGCGTCGTCCGCCGCGGCCGCCACTTGGCTGGTGAAATCGAAGCCGTTCAAGGACGGGCTGCTGCCGCCGATGAACTCCAGCTTGGTCTCGAAAATCATGGCGGCGGCGGCCGCGACTTCGCCGGTCTCGATGTCCCCCTGCGCCGTGGTCGGGGCGGCAGTTCCCCAGGGTTGCGCCTGTACATCCTCCACGGTGTTCCCGGCGCGCAGGTAGACGTTCACGCGGTTTGCCTGGGAGGGCAGGACTCGATCCAGAGTGAACCGCTGGAACTTCATGGCCGTCATGTACTGATGGCGCAGCACGACGTGCCCCTGAGCCGCCTGCTGAGGCTGGCCCGAGAGCTTGAAGTAATCGAAGGCTACGCGGCTGCCGTAGATTTGGCCGTAGTGCCCGATGGAGAGATGCCGGTTGCCCGTAAGGGTCCGCACGGCCGGCGAAGCCGTCAGGGTGTCCAGGATCGTCTGGCCGGGGTCGTCGTTCTTGTAGATTTTGACCTTGACCCCGCCGTTCTCTTGCGGGGTGATCTTGATGGTGACGGGCACGCCTGCGGCCGAGCCCCAAGGCAGGATCGGGAAGCCGATGAAGCCCTGCGTGAAGGTCTCCCAGGTGTAACTCTGCTTCCAGGCGTATTTCGTCCCGTCGACTCCGACCATAACGACCACGAAGGTCAGGTCGTTTGACTGGGGCCAGGTCTGGATGCGGATCTCCACGAGGAGCCGATCCTCGTACTCCTGGGAGGTGAGGGGGGGCCGCTTGATTTCCCCTCGGAGCCAGGCGATTCCCCACGTCATGCCCGTGTCTGCTGCCGTGTCCAGTCGGGTCCAGATGAAGCGGGTTTCCAGTTCCAAGGCCCCGCGGCCGCTGTTGAAGATGGTCTCGATGTCCTCCGCCGTATTGCGACTGGGGTAGTCGAAGGCCAGGAGGCCGCCTGACTCGGCGGGCTTGGGGTTGTCTCCCGGCGCGTAGATGCGGAACCAGAAGTCGCGCACGTAGGAGGTGAACGGGCTCCATGTGGCCCCGCTGTCGTCGCTGTAGAGTCCGCGGCCGGTCGCGTAGCGGTCGCCCGTGATGTAGTCATCGGAGGCCAGATATGCCTTGTAGGAGGCGTGGATCTGCGTGTGGCGCAGGACCAGGGCGTAGCGCACCCCGGGCTGCAGGACGGGCGGGTTCTGGATTGCAAAGGCGACGAAGACCGGGTTGGGGTACTGGAACAGGGGTAGGCTCGCGGCCGGGATTGGGTTCGAGGTCGCAAGCACGGTGGAAGTCGGAGTCTCAGAGCCCGGGCTGCCGGTCGTGGCTCGGATCTCCAGGATGATATCCCCGGGCAGGGCGTAGTTGTCCCGGAAGACGACCATCTCCACCTTGGCGACCGCGTACTGGGCCGGCAGCTCGAAGGTTTGGGCCATGTAACGAGAGGCGGTGTAGAACCCGCGGGTCTGGATGGAAACCCCCTGATCGTAGGCGTGGACCTTCGAGAGAATGCCGCTTGTCTGCCAGCGGGTATCCTTGACCCCGTCGTTGAAGTCGTCGACGAGCTCCAGGGGCGTGCTGGAGGCCAGCACGAGCGGCATCTGCGAGAGGTCGAGGTTCTCGCTGCCCACGTTCTGCTGAAACTGCTCCGCCGTGTTGAAGACCTTCTTCTGCGCCACCTATACCTCCACAACGTCCACTTCGGTGCGCTTCTCCATCGCGTCGTGCGCCAGGCCCACCACCCGGGCGTTGAAGGCCGCGTCTCCGATGCGCCTTGGGCTGGCGATGTCATAGACCACCAGGTCTCCCAGCTCGAGTTCCGGCATGAAGGGTATGCGCACCGTAGCCCGGCGCTTGGGCTCCTTGTAGCGGGCCCAGTAGCGTCTGGCGATCACGGTGGCCAGGTCCACGTCCTCTTGAAAGACCAGGTGGTCGCCGCCCGCCTCCAGGGTGCGCGTGCCGAAGCGCCTCTCTGAGGTGGGGACGGGGTCGCCCTGGGACGCGCTGTCGGCCACGTACTCGAACTGCCCGTGCTGGGCGCGCACGCTGTTATAGACGCGGTCCCAGCCCGGAACGTAAGAGAGCACCTTCTCAACCAGGTTGTGGTCGAGCCTGAGCACTGGCTGGCCCGAGACGGCCTTGTTGCGGAAGAAGAACCGACCGTCGCCGCCCACCCCGACCTCGTAATCGGCTATCCGTGCGACTTCTTTGATGATGTCGAGCGCCTTGCGCGTGCCGTACTGGGCCGATGTGATAGGGACGTTGGAGGTGGTGAGTGTGAGGATGCTCTCCTGCAGGAGCGGCGGGTTGACCCCTGCGGTGTTGAACATGGCCACGCAGAGCAGGTAAACGGGGTTGAAGCCTTCCTGCCTAGCCCAATCGTCGGAGGAAATCGTGTCACCCGCCCCCAGCGCCCTGTAGAACGTGGGGTTGCCCGCGTAGTTCTCCGGCATAATGGCCGTGGCTCGAAGAATCCCGCCGTTGCGGTTCTGCACCGTGGCCTTCCACGCCAGCCAGTCCTGTATCCCTGTCCCGCCGTCGATGAGGAAGGATGCCGCGATCCCGGGCAGGAACAGGCGCTTGACGCCCAGCAGGGTTGAGTCGGTGTTGCCATAAATCTGCACCTTGAAGCGCAGGAACCTCGTGGGGCTCGTGGTCGTCCACTGGCCCACATTGCCCCCGTTGAGGATCTCGGCGTAAGGCGTCCAAGTTGTCCCGTTGTCCGAGGTCTGGTAGAAGTAGCGCACCCCGGTCGCGGGAGTGCTCTGCAGCTCAGCCCAGAACGGCCCCATGGTGGTCGCGAGGCCGAAACTGATGATCCCGCCAAGGTACGTCCTGAAATCGGTCACGCGCTCGTAGACGCCGTATGGCAGGCCCACGTTGCGGTGGTTGACCCGGATGTAGTCGATCTCGAATATGGTCTCGCCCGACGGGGTCGAGAGTAGGCGGCAGCCGGTATACTCGGACTCGGTGGTGATGTTGGCGAGGTTGCCGGTACGAACCTGCACGTCGTCCACCCACAGCGCCCATGTCCCCGTCTCCAGGTCGGGCGAGTTCAGGTCGAGCCTATAGGTGTGCCATTGCTTGGCATCCAGGTTATAGGGCGAGCTCAGCGTGTTTCCGCTGCGCACGCGCACCGAGCTCGTGTTTGAGAACACGATGTCTGCGTGGAGGCTGTTGGGGCCGCCGGGCAGAATCGTCCCCAGCTTGATCTCGCCGGACATCTTCTCGATGCGGAATCTCGTGTAGAAACTCTTGGCCGTGCCCCAGTTCTCTTTGGAGGTGTAGAGTCGGTAGTTGCTCGATGAGTGGGTGACGCGGAAGATGCTCTCGGCGAGCGTCCACTGGTAGTCCGGGCCGGTGTACTCCTGCCAGGGATACCAGCCGTCACCGTCGATGAGCTGCTTCTCCTGGGTGGGATGATAAACGCCCTCGTAAAGAGAATCCCAGGCCGCGCAGATTCCGTTGGCGATGCGCTTGAAGTTGATGTCCGTCCAGGCGCTCCGTGGAACGTTGTAAACGACGCTCGCATCCTTCCACTCGGCTTCCTCGTCGAGTGGATCAATGGTGATCTGCCCATCGCCCTCGGGCGGGGCGTCCTCCTGCTCCACCTTGGTATTGCAGTGGTCGTAGGTCAGGAAGTCCGCCTGACGGGTGTGCAGGATTTCCCGCTGGGCCGGCGGTGAGAAGCTGACGGGCTGTATGGTGTCCACCGCCACCTCGGGCACCGTAGATAGAAGATCCTGGACCACCTGCTCGGGACGCTGCTGCGTCTTCCAGATGAGGTAGTCCGCGCGGATTTCGGCCCCGGCGGCCGGCTGCACCGAGTTGAAGGACAGGACGGCGCGCTGCCTGTGGTCGTTGAGGCTCTTGGCGGTCCAGCGCGTGCCGGCCCGGAGCGTTTCTCCCCCGACGCGCACGGCCATGACCATGCCGACGGGGTACTGGATGAGTTCGTAATCGGTCTTGATCCCGTCGCCGATGCCGACCAGCTCGTCTGTGACGAACGAGGCGGCCTTGTAGGCGTCGGCCGTGCTCAGGAACAAGTCCATCGAGAGCAGTTCCAGCTGGAGCACCGGTGCGTCAGAGTCCTCCGGCAGGTCCTCTATGACCCCGGTGAACGCGGGGTAGGTTTCGGGCGAGCCGTCCGCCAGCACGAGGCCCAGGCGGATGACCACCTTTGAGCGGTGTAGCAGGCGTCCGCTGAAGCGGCTTCCGCCCTGGTCCCACTGGCGGTTGGCGTTCTCCACGAGGATGCGTAGGTTGGCGGCCTTGAACTCGTTTAAGGCATCGGTGTCGAGCTTCCAGACCAGGCGGTCGAGGCGCTGGACCTCCGAGGTGACGTCTATGGGGCTTGCGTCCCACCCGCTCGCGTCGCCCAGCCTGCGGTAGAGGAGCACCTGGCGGGCCGGGGCCAGCGTCCCAAGCCCTCGCGCGGCCCTGTAGGCGTCGCTGACCGCCTTCATACGGCCTCCCGCGATACCTTTCCCTGCCGCGCCAGGATGGACTTGACCAGTTCCGCACCCTCGGCCGCGCCGGAGCGAGTGGCCTCGGCCATGCGCCGCATCATGGTTCGCACCTGATCCTCGCTCACGCCGCCGCCGGGGATGTTGAAGGTGTTGTTCTGGGTGACGTTGACCTCGACCACAGCTGGAGCGGGAGATCCCAATGGCACGAACTCCCCGAGGCGCTCGAGCGGGATAACGGCCTCCGGCTTGCTCTTCTCGGCCAGAATCCCCAGCGTGGGCTCTTCTACGATGCCGCCTTCCTGGAACTTGAAAGTCGACTTGAAGGGCTGCCATTTGTCCACGCTCGTCATGGTCTGTTCGAGTCCGCCGAACATCTTGCGGGCGGGTCCTTGCGGGCCCTGGGACATGGCGTACATCATGTAGGCGAAGCCGCCGGCAAGGCCCAGCTCGCCCAGGCTGCCCCAGTTGAAGCCCGCGGCGCTCGCCCCGGCTGCCGTACCAGTCCCGACCCCCATCCCGGCTCCAGTTCCTGTGCCGGAGCCCCCGCCCGCTCCCGCGCCGCCAGCCCCGGCCGCTGCTCCGCCGAACAGGCCGAAAAGGCCCCCGCCGCCCGAGCCGCTTGTAGCAGCCGAGACTATGGCCTGCGTGATGGCCGCCTTGACCGCGATCCGGGTCAACTCCTCGATAGCGACCTTGGCGATCTCCTGCCAGATGCCCTTCATGCTCTCCGCGAAGCTCTTGCCCTCGAGGGCCATACCCGAGAAAGCCGTGGCGAAGCGGTTCTCCAGCACGGACCCCACCGCCTCGGCGGTCTGGCGCATGGCGATGAGGTTCTGATTGACCGCATCGCGGGCCTGTTGGGACTTGATGGCCGCCACCTGCTGGGCGTCAGCCACCGCCTGCTCATACTGACTCCAGGTGATCCGGCCGTCCTGGGCCATCTTGCGCAGCGTGGCCTCCCGCTCCAAAGCCTCGCGCTGGTACTGCGCGATATTGGCCTCTACGGTCCGGCCGGTCAGTTCCAGCCGCTCGTTCTCGATCCTGAAGATGAAATCCTGCGCTTCCTTGGCGTAGCGCTCCTTCGCTTCCGCCTCCTTCCGGGCTTCCTCGATGGACTTTTGCGTGACCCGGGCCTTGAGTTCGATCTCCTTGGCCGCCTGGCTCTCCGCCTGCTCCTGGCGGCTCTGGGTGTAGCGCTGGTGGATGTCGAGCAGGCTCTTGGACGTCGTGTCCTCGATGTCTTTGAGCTGCTGGTTGGTCTCCTCGGCGATCTGCGGCAGCTTGTCCCACTCGCCCTTGAAGATGGCGACCCAGCCGCGGAAGGTCTGCTGGAGAATCGCGAACGCCTTGCCGCCCAGATTGAAGACGATGGCGGTTGAGAGGATCTCCGCGAACTGCGCACCCTTGAGCAGGGCGTCCAGGAAGAGTTTGAACACGGGCAGGACCCCGGCCCCGACGATCTCCTTGAAGTCGTCGAGCCGGTTGCGCAGAGAACCCAGCTGCTTGGCGTAGCCGGATTCCGCCTCGGCCGCGCCTAGGAACCTATGGGAGAGGGCGTCTATGACCTCCTGCGCCGTACTTGCGTTTCCGATGAAGGCCCCGAACTCGTTCTTGAGGGTACGGAGCCTCGTGGCGTCCCCGTTGAGGATCGGCCCCAGGAGCTCCATGATGCCGCCCAGGTCTTTCCCTGAGGCCGAGGCCAGGCCGAACGCCAGACGCGTGGCCTGCATGGCCTGGCCCACGTCGCCGGTCACCCGGACGAGCCGGCCCATGGTCTCGTAGGTCTGGGTGTCCGAGAACCGGGTCAGGACTTGTTGCTCCTGTGCGAAGGCGAGGACTCTGTCCTTTTCCCGGCCGAACGAGCCGCCCGTGGCTTCGACCGCAAACTGGAGTCGCCTGAGGGCCTCCTCCTCGCTCAGGGCCGATTCGGCCGAGGACTTGAAGAACGCCGCTATGCCCGCGACCGTGGCGAAGCCCGCGAGCTGGTTCAGGAGCTGTCCGGCCGCGGATTGGACGGCCGACATGGACTGTGCGGCCGCATTGGCGCTCTGCGGGAGCTTCTTGAAGCCCTGGTCCGCGTTGGCTGTGGCCGCGACCACCTGACCTGCGAACCTATCCGAGCGCTGGGCGGCCTCCAGAAGCTGCTTGGACAGCCTCTGGATGGTGGGCGAGGCCTCGTCTACGGCCTCGAATTTGATCTCGAAGCCCGCCATTAGAATCTAGGCCTCCTGCTTCGGTATCGATTCCAGGGTCAGGTTGATGATCTCGACGTAGAGCCCCACGGCTAGCGAATAGTCGGCCAGGACCTGGTCTACGGGAACGGCGTCCTTCTCGTCCTCGCCTACGCCCAGCCTGGGCTCGACTATGCCGTAGAGCATGACTCGGCGGAACTGCGGCAGTTTCGGGTTGGCGATGAGCGCGTTGATGCGCTGCGTCAGGGCGTCCTTGCCCTGCCTGGACAGCTCCCAGAAGTCGTCGGACTCATCGCCCAGGAAGAGCAGCGGCACCCGGCGGATTTTGAACGCCGCGCCGCAGACCTCGACAGTCCGCTCCTTCTTGAGCCACTCCCGTAGTTCGGCGGCGGATATGGGAGTGCTCATGGTCAGTACCCCGAAATTCCGTTGGTCAAGACCGCCTGGAGGCTGTAGCCTAGGGCAGGGTCCACCTCGGCCTGGAAGGAGACCGCCGCACCGAGGAGCTTCTCGATGGTCCCGAAGCCGTAGGCCGTGTACTTTGCCTTGGGGATGCTGATCTCCAGCATGTTCTTGAAGGCATCCTCGATGATGTCGCCGGTGAGGACGACGTCCACAGTCTGGGGCAGGTTGTCGAGGAACTTCTGCCTGTTGGCCTCGGTCTCGAAGAAGACCTCGTAGCCGCCCTCGATGGCGAAGCGGCCGGACGAGATGATGTCCTTGGCGTCCCTGGACTGGTTGAGCGTCCGCTGGGCCGCGGAGGCGTTGTCCATGCTCAGGCTCCAGCTCCGCACATCCTGGTTGAGGACGCCGTCGAGCTTGATCTCGGTCTGGTGGAACATGAGCGGCTTGGGCGCGCCGAAGGTCGCCGTGAACGGCGAGGCCGCCTCCTCGGTCTTGAACAGCACGTCGGCCGTGACCTGAGCCTTGCCGTCCACCCCGCCCGCGAGCGTGAGCTTCTTGATGACGGTCAGGGGGTAGCGCTTGACCCCGAGGCCGCGGTCCGCGAAGAAGGTGAAGGACGGGAAGCGTACCAAGTTGTCCGGTCTGAAGGTGTGGCGGTACACCGTGGGCGAGTTGGCCTGGTCGGGCTGGGCCGTGGTCACCTTACCGAGCGCGCCGAGCAGGACGTCACCGACGGTCTCGGCCTCCAGGTCGATGGCAGGCAGACTGCCGGAGCCTTCCCTGACCCCGGCCACTGACGGGAACGCCTCCTTGCTGCCCCGTATCTTGTCGTCCGCGATGAGCAGGGACTTGTAGTCCAAGAGGGCCTCGGCCCCTACGGCCAGGAACTTCTGCGGGGCGGCCTCGGCTATGCCGCGGCTGGTTTCCTTCTTGAAGCCGTACTTCTGGTTCTCGATTGCGAAAGGCATGATCTCCTCCCTAAGCGCGGTAGCGCTTTGGCACTGACGACCTAAGGGATTGCGTCGTCGTCATGTGCTATTTGCGGCTCGTAGTTTCCACGGCGAACACGAAGGCCGCGGCTGTGATTCCGGCGTTGATCGTGGCCACAAGGTTGTCCTCGGGCGGTTCCCACTCGATACTCTTGAGGATCGAGAAGAGCACCTGCCCGTTCTGAAGGGCCAAGCCGCCCAGGTCGACATGGTCTATCAGGAGCTCTGCTATCTTCTGCGCGGCCTCGACCTTGCTCCGGACGATCTCCTCGTCCGGTCCGAACGGTTTTGCAAAGACGATGCGGAAGCTGTAGACGATCCGGTAGGTCTGGCCCGTGGTGATGCGCTCAAGCGCCGTGGACGGTGCGGGCTTTACGAACACGGCCGGGACCTGGTCGGCCAGGCTCTCAAGCGCGGGGAAGAACTCGAGCGCGCCGAGGGCAACGGTCTTGAGGCCCAGGACGCCCGCCAAGTTGTCCCGGATGAGCTGGACGATCCGCTCGGCAATGACGTTCTCGTGCAGTCTTGGAGAGGCCATTACGCCTTGCCTCCCTCGGCCTGGACGGCCTCGCTTACGCGCTGTTCGATCAGTTGCTGGACCCTGGGGGCGAGCTCCCGGGCGGCAGGCGTGAGGTAGGGCTGGGCCTGGAAACCCCTGATCGAGATGGCCCGGCCGATGACGTAGGCCAGGTCCCATCGCCTGCCTTCCACCACGACCTTGTCCGCGCCCAGTTTCCTGCGCGCCCATGTCCTGAGTTCCGTCACGTTCGGGAACCAGCCCTTCTCCCGCCCGAATTCGACTACGGGGGCATAGACGAGGGCGGAACCCACGCGGGCCACTATGCGGCCCTCTTCGATGCCCACGTGCCAGAGGATGGACTCCCGGAGGAGCCCACGGAACACCGGCGCGTTGAGCTTGGCCTTGCTCCAGAGCTCAATGGCCGAGTCCTGCAGGCCTCTGAACAGCGCCATGGCCAGGCGCAGGGGCAGGCGTTCGAGCGTCTGAAGGGTCTCCGGAACCCCGCGTATCGTCACCCGTATCACGACTTCTCCTCCAGGGCGGCCTCGAGGTGGTCGCCGAACATATCGAGCACTTCGACCGCAGTGAACGTCCTCCCATCCGCCTCGCGCACCACCAGGTAGTTCTCTTTGAGGTCGGTGACGTTGAGGAACAGGCGGAACATCCGCTTGGGAATCGCGCCGAGCACCCCGCGCTGCAGGGCCACCGAGACCGGGTCGAACCTGGCTTTGATTCCGACGGCAACGGTCTCATGCCTGAATACGGGCTGGAGCGTGCCCGGGGCCATGGACTGGACCGGCTTCTTGATCGTGATGCTGTCGGGCAGGAGGCGCTCGGGGATCATGCGAAGTACATGGGCCTCCGTTTCCCAAGGGCCGCCCAGGCCCGGTCCAGCTCGTCGTCAAGCTTCCTGAGCGAGTAGCTGGCCGACCAGTTGCCGATGCGCTCGCTGTCCTCGAGAGGGCCCTTCTTGGCGCTGAGCGCGGTCTTGGCCACGATGAGCGTGGCCACCTTCTGGACGAGCGGCGGGACAGCCCTGTAGCCGTAGATGTAGCGCACCTCGATGTTCTCGTAGCCCTTGGGCCAGACGAGGCCGTCTATGCGCATGAGCGAGCCCGTGCGCTTGTTGAGCTTGACCTTGCGGAGCCTCCCGCCGGAGGGCTCCTCGAACAATTCCTCGTCCACCCATATGCCGAGGATCTCCAGGACAGGGAAGCAGGTGAGGAAGACCACGTCCTTGCCCTCGCCGTCCAGGAAATCGGTCTGCCTGGTGGTGGCGAAGCACAGGCCCGTGTACTTGTCGATCTCTTCCCGGGCTTCGGCGATCCACTCGGCCAGAATCTCCTGCTCGGGAACCACGCCGCCCGTGCGCCGGCTCACCAGGAACGGTGTCGTGTACCTGATGGGCGGGGTGCCCGTGATGAGGATCGAGAGTCCCGAGACCAGCGCGCCCATCAGGAGCCTCTCTCGATGCGGCGGTCGTATTCGTTGATCTTGGCCTGGAACCGCGCGGAAAGGTCATCCAGGGCGTCCGCATGCGCCTTTCGGACGGCATCGAGACGCTCCCGGTCGACCTGACAAACGACGAAGAACTGCTCGGCCGCTGACAGGGCCTCCTTCAGATGGGCGTACTGCTGCCGGAGGTTGAGGACGTAGCGGTCACGCTTGGTCTGCGCGGTGGATCGTGCGCGCCTCGGCCCGGCGAAGACCATGGCGTGAGGTACGCCGTCCCCGGTCTGCACGACCGTGAGAGGGCGCTCATCCGCGTGTCCTGAGGCCATGGGGGCTCATCCTCCCTATCTCCCTCCGGTCCCGTCCCCGGCTCCCGCGTTCTTCGACGCGTCCATGTCCGCGGGCGGGGGCAGGTTGGAGGTGCCGTTCGTCCAGAAGGTCGTGCTGTCCTCCGTTTCGACCTTGTAGGAATAGGTCTGCCCGTCCACCGGGTAGGGAACCTCGCCCGGGGGCCTGCGGTTGGCCGAGTTGCCGGCCGAGTCGTCGAATGTCGCCGTGCCCGAGCCCTTGGCCACCAGGCTGGAGTTCAGCTTTACCGCGGCGTTGGGGTCGAAGCTGGACCCGTCCGAGCGGAAGACGTTGTAGCCGTTGGCGTTGGGGTCCGTGACCGCCTGCCAGGTGACCAGCACCTTGTTCGATGAGACCTGCGTGGCGAGCCCCTGCGGGACCGTGGGCACGGTCTCGATGAAGACGAGGTGGGTGTTGGCGGTCATCACCTCGCTCGTGAGGTTCGATGCGTTTCCGGCCGTGTCCACGGCGAACAGGTAGTAGGTGAAGTCCTTGCCGTCCTCGGCGTCCGTCAGGGTCGCGTCCTGCTTGGACGTGGCCGTGGCGAGGATCGCGGCGTCCACCGTCTGGACACCCGCGGCTGCCAGCACGTTGGCCTTGGTGGGGACGGCCACAGGGGCGTTGCCGGGCACCCGGTAGAGCTCGTAGTGGCCCAGGTCCTGCACCGTGGTCTGGTAGAGCATGACGATGCGGTTACCGGCCGTGAACCCACCCGCCTGCTCGGTCAAAACGCCGGTGGGCTTGTCCAGGTCGTAGTGCGTGCCTTCGGTCTTGGAGGTGAGGGTGGCCTGTTGGACGGCAGCGCCCGAGGCATGATCGAAGAAGAGGCCGTTCTTGAAGACGACCTCGCCCGTGCCCGCGTTCACGGACTTGACCTGGAGATACTCCTCCTTGCCCGCGATGCCGGGATCGATGACGACCCACGCATCTGCCGCGATATCACCGGGAACCGGGGTCTGGACGTTGACCTTGCGCTGGCCGTGCAGGGTGCTGGCTGAAAGCGTGGTCTGTGCGCCCGAGATTCCCGTGCGCTCGAATACCGAGTAGGACCCGGCCTCGATGGGGTCGAACTGTGCCTCGTGGATCGCGCCGCCGACTCCCTGGGCCAAAGAAGGGCTGTCGTCCGGCAGCTTGAGCAGCTCGCCGCCGATGATCTCGTTTCTGATGGGTGCGGCCCAGTTGAGGGTGATCCGGGTCTTGCCCTTTGGCGTGGGCCCGTCCACGACTGATAGGGCCTGGATGAGGCCCAGGACCGGCGGGAGCGGGGCGAGAATGTCGGCCGCCAGGCTTCCGACCACCTGCTGCGAAAGTTGGGATTCAAGTATCGCCATATCGTTCTATCTCCCTTTGCTATCCATTGCCTGTAATCGTGTTGGCCGCACCGCTGTTGTCCGTGATGGCGGCCTTATTCCCGACGACGACGTTCCCGGTTGCGCCGCTCTCCAGATTGATCGAACTGCACTTGTTTCCGGAAACGACGCAGTTGAACGCCATGTTGCTGATGCCGATCCTGGGGGTGCCGCTACCGGTTCCGAGTAAGAAGCAGTTGGCTAGCGAGATTGAGTCGCGCTCGATGTAGACGCCGTACTGCGTGCCGGTTCCATAGACCTTGAACGAGCATCCGGCGATCTCGCTGAAGAAGCATTTCAGGCGCAGCGCGCCGTAACCTGCGCCGTCGGACATGCCGTCGAACACGCACCCCGTCATGAGGTGGTTGCCGCCCTGGTTCTCCGTCCCGTTGCCGCCGTTTAGTTCCACGGTCGCGGTGCGGAACCAGCAGGCGCTGAAGACCCAGTGCTGCGTGCTGATGCCGGCGAACCTGCCGAACTGCATGGTGCCGCTGGGCGGGTCGAAGTAGCAGTTGTGGAAGAATACCTCGGACCACTCGACGATGGAGGTGCCGAGCACGGGCACCTGCCCGCGGAATACGATGCGCTCGAAATGGATGCCGCGCGCCGTGCCGGAGACCACGCTGTCGTCTATGAAGGTCGCGCCGTTGGCCTTCCCGCCGGTCCAGACCATGTCCAGGAAGGCGATGTCGGTGGCCTCGTCAACGCCGGTCGGCAGCTTGAAGTGGAAGCCCTGCGCCTGCGCGTTGATGGTGGTGCCGCCGTACAAGGAACCACGGCCGAGACCGCCCTGCCCCTTGACCGTGGTGCGCTTCTTGGCGGTAAGGGGCTGGTCGATGACATAGGTCCCCTCGCGCAGGACGACGGTCCCGCCGTTGGTCGTGATGGAATCGAGCGCGGCCTGGATGTTCGCGCGGTCGGTGGCCGGGACCCCGGTAGGCGCTGCCACGACCACGGTGGCATACCCGCCCGCGCCGCCGGCGGCGGCCCATTTGACCCCGGCGGCCGAGGCTGCGTCAGCCGTCAGGATCTGGCCGTCCGATCCCGCGGCGACCTTGGACCACGCGCCGGCCGCGCTTGCCGCGACGATGTCTCCCTTGGCGGCCGCCAGGTTCTGCGGGACATGCCCGATGTCGTCGCTCGCCTGGCCGCCCTGTAGTACCGCGTCGTTGCCGTCCACCACGTTGCCGCCGCTGGGAGCCCCGGTCTGGAGCTTGATGGGCCGAGTACAGCGGTTGCCGGTGACGACCGTGTCCGTGGCCTCGGCGTTGCCCAGATTGATGGAGGCGTCCATCCCGGCGTCCGCGTCGTTGACGTTGTCGCTGATGATGCACTTGCGCACGTAGCCCTGCCCGGCGTCGTGGGCGAAGAGCTGCTGGTACTTCACGTAGTTGTTCTCGATGATGGTGTCCGTCATCCCGCCGCCGGCGCTGCGGATCGCGGCCCCGTTCACCTCTCCCGAGTTGCACACAATCTGGTTGCCTTTGATGATGTGGGCGGTTCCCGAGAGCGAGATGCTCGCGCCGTAGTAGGACGCGGCGGTCACGTGGACGACCTTGTTGTCATGGACCATGACGCGTTGGATGACCCCGGTCCCGATGAAATTCATGAAACACAGGAAGCCGTCCTCAATGGAACAGTGGGCGACTTCGACGTTGCGAACCGTCCGCCCGTTGTCCACGAAGGCATACACCCAACTCGCGGTCTTGTAGCCCCAGCAGCGAAGGATCTTGATATCCTCGAAGATCGCGCCCGCGCCGGGCTCCATGGAAAGGATGATGGCCGAGGCGTTCGTGCCGTCCGACATGAGGTCCGAAATGACGATTCCGCGCATGCCGCCGCTGGCGGGCCCGCGGAAGTGGTAGTTCGCACCTGCGATACCCTGCAACCTGGTCGCCCTTCCCTGGCCATGAATCCAGACGGGTTTGCCGGAGGGCAGGTTGATGGCAGCGTTCAGGGCGTAGGTCCCCTCACGTAGCACGACCGTGCCGCCGCCCGCGGGCAAAGCATTGATCGCGGCCTGGATATTAGCGGTATCCGTGACCGCCACCCCGGTAGGGGCTGCGACCACGACCGTGGCGTACCCGGCAGCGCCGCCGCCCGCGTCCGCCCATTCGAGCCCGAGCGCGGCCGCGCTGTTTGCCTTGAGGAACTTGCCGTCCGCACCAGCCGGGAGCCGGGACCAGGCGTCCGGGCCGCTCGCGGCCGCCAGGTCGCCCTTGGCGTCGGCCAGGGACTGGAGCACGGCCTCGCTGGACTTGGGGACCGGGCCGTCCGTGAGCTTGGTATTCAGCTCCGCGACTGTGCTGGCCGAGTGCTCGGACCCGGCCAGGGCGTGCTGGCTGGGGGTCGCGGATGGGACAGAGATGCCGATCTTGCCCGCCGCACCGTCCTGGGTGAGGGTGACGTTGTCCCCGGCTTCAAGCTTCACGTCTCCCCGGAGGGGGGCGGCCTCGCCGAGTTTGCGGATGCCGGTCACGGACTCCCGGGCCGTATTGGACGAGGGGACGGTCTGCCCCGGGGTCACGGCCGTGTTGCCGGTGTCCGTATAGGTGACCGTAGACCCGCCTGAAACCTCAGCGAGGAACTCCTCTGCGCCGCCGGAGGAGCCCTTGTAGACCCGGTAGCCGGTCGCGCCCTCCACGGCCTCCCACTCGAGTTGGACGGGGACCGGCGTTGCGCCCTGGGTGAGGGAGGCCTCCAACACGACCGGGAGCCTGCCCTCCGTGGTCTCGCCCACGGCGTTGAGCGCGGTGACCTTGTAGAAGTAGGTCGTCCCGGCGGCCAGATAGGGTCCGACCGCGCCGGAAGCAAGGACCGCAGCCAGGGTCCTGGGGGGACGCAGTACCTCGCGCTGGCAGTGCGCGTCCACGGCGTCCAGGCCCTCGTTGAAGTCTTGGCCCCAGTTGAGGTCCCCGACGTCGTGCTTGGGGAGCTTGAGCTTGCTTGTGTTCGTCCTGGCCATCCGAAGCTCCTATATCCCGAACCTGTCCATCCCCACCGCTGCCTCGCCCCAACCCCGCCTCGGAGAGCCGTGCGGCCTGCGGCTGAAAGGCGCGAGGTCGTATCCCGTCGAGTCCGGCTCGCCGAACGGGCCCTGCCCGAATGGGGCCGCTCCCAGGCCGGACTCTTCTACGGCCACCAGGAGGTAGTGCTGGCTCGCCCCGGCCCCTGGGGTGGTGTCGATGAACTGGAACACCCCGGGCCCCAGAACCCGTTCATCCGCCAGCCGCACCCCCAGCTCATCCTTCGTCCCGGACCGGTACAGCCTGAACCCGAGCAGCCTGTGCCCTTCCTTCTCCTCCGCGGCGTAGTCGCCCCAGTCCAGCTTTACCTGTCCCGGGCTGGACTCCGACACCCGGAAGTTTGGCGGGTGGGGCAGAGGGAAGCTCGGCATGGCTCATCCCGCGTCCTTGCCTCCCTGCGGTCTTGCGCCAGACCCGGGCTTGGCAGCCTGCTTCGGCTTCCACTTGCCCTTGGGCGCGGCCGGGGGCGGCGTGTCCTCCGTGGCGGGCTCGTAGCCCATCTTGAGCAGCCGGTCCCGCAGGCCGGGCGACCTGACCTCGCACAGGCCGCCGACCACCCGCACCTCCTCGTCATAGCCGAACTCCCACAGGGGGGACTCGGCCGTTCCGAAGGGAGGGTGCAGCTTCTTCAACTTGAAGGTTTCCTCAGCCATCAGTTCGGCGCCTGGAGCCCCTTGAGCCGGGCTGCCTTGAGCTCGTTCTTGATGACCAGGGACTGGTCCTCGTAGATGTCGAACGAACTGCCCTGGGACGACGTCTTGGCCAGCCGCTCCATCGTGATCTCGGTCAGCACGCTGACGAAGACCTCGGGCCCGGCCTCGAGCACGTAGAGCGACTGCGTGTCGTTGGCCGTGCCCTGCACCTCGCTGGTCGGCTGCCAGATCGTCCGGTAGATCGGGATGCTCTGGTAGGCCTGAAGGCGGAAGCCGCCCTTGACCTCGACGGTGTCCATGAACCGCTGCTGGGCCTGCAGCAGGCTGTTGAGCTTGCGGTGCATCGCCTTGGTCATGAGCAGCATGTTCGGGTTGCCGATGACCTTGTCGATGGCCTCGTCCAGCAGCTTGAGGCTGAGCTGGCCGCCGTTGGCCCCGGCCTCCACCGTCTGCCCCGCGGGGACGAGCTTGCGCAGCCCCGAGAACTGCTTGGGGTTGGCGGCCGCGTCGCCCACGAGCAGGGCCTCCTCCTCGCGGTCCCGCACGGACTGGAGCCCGGACTCGATCTCTTCGGCCTCGATGTCCAGCAGGGACTTTCCCTGCTTCTGCAGCCGCCGCGTCACCTTCCCGCGGTAGAGAATGCTCCGGTAGGGGAAGGAGAGCTGATCGACCGTGCTCTGCTGTTCGCTGGGCTCCTCGGTGTCGTTGACGAACTGCGCCCCTCCCCGGGCCGTCCTGCGGTTGAAGATATAGGCCGAGCCGGACCCGGGCTTGCGGGGCAGGTTCTGCCGGAGCGGGTTGTTGCGCTCGATGATCTCGGCCAGCACGGCGTCGATCTCCGGCTGGTGGAGGATGGAGCCGGCTCCTGCCAGGTCCAGAGCCTTCTTGAGTTCCTGTAGATCGTTCATGATATTCCCTCGCCTCCTTAGCCTTGCCGCCCGTGCTCGAGCTTGAGCAGGGTCCTGAGCTTGTCGCTCGGGTCGAGCTTCCCGAAGGCCTTCATGACCTCCTCGGTTTCGTCCCGGCCGCCGCCCTCCTGGGAGACCAGGCCCTTGCGCAGGGTCGGGATCTCGTCCAGGGTCTTCTTGAGCTGCTTCTGCACCTCGGCCGACACCAGGGCCGCGACGTCCTGCTTGGAGACGGCGGCCGCCTCGGCCGGGCCCTGCGCGGCGGGCGGCTTCCCCGCCAAGGTCAGGAGCATGGCCTTGATCTGCTTGGCCAGGGGCTTGGCCTCCTCGCCGACCTGTCCGGAGAGCTTCTCCATGAGCATGAGTACGGGCTCAAGCATGGCAGACATCCTGGAGGTCAGGGCCTTGCTGACCTCATCCTGCAATCCGGCCTCGGGAGGCTTCGTCCCCGCTGCCGGCTGCGCCGCCTGCCCGCCGGGTCCCGGCTGGGGCTGCTCGGACGGCTTGGGCGCGTCCTGGGGACTCCCCTGCGCCTTGCCGGGTTCCGGCTGAGCGCCGGGCTGCGCGCCCGGGGCCGGTACTGCGCCTTCCGCTCCCGCCGCGGCCTCCGGGGAAATGGGTTCTACGGTCACGTCGTTCATGTCGTCGCCTCCCTCCGAGCCCTCTTCGTCGAGGGCCTTGGAGATGTACCAGCCGATGGCGCGCGCCTCGGGGTTGGCCGGGACGGATACGAGCGATACCTCGACCAGGGAGACGCGCTTGATGATGTTCACGACCCGATCCTGCTCCTTCGAGAACTTCCGCTCCCGATCCAGGACCTGGCCGCGGATGGAGAACTTGTTGAGGACGCCCTCTTTGATCTTCTGGATGACCTCGGGCTCCGTGCTGGAGATGAGGGCATCTATGAGGAGCCCGCGGTTGTCAAACTTGACGCTCACGACCCGACCGATGGGGAGCTTGAGGTCGTGGTTCAGGAGGACGGTCGAGTTCTTGATGAGATCCAGGGCGGCCGCCTCCAGGGCCTCGGGCGCGAGGATGTCGCCCTGATTGTCGAAGTCGGTGGTGGCCGCGTAGCCGAGGACGTGGAACTCGCCCGCCTGCTCGACGCTCTTGCGGACGTCGAGAGGGAAGGTGAAGGCCACTGTCTTTTCCACGACCTCGGTCTGTTCCATATCCTCCCGGCAAATAAAAGGGCGCTGTCAGGAGGTCGGCCCTCCGTGACAGCGCCTCGATTCTTTCGATAGCGCGCGGATGATGCTACGAGTTGATCATGCGCTCCAGTTCCTCGCGCTGGATGTTGTGCAGCTTCCGCACGCGGTAGATCCGTCCGTTCTCGAAGTGCAGCTCGATCACGCCATAGAATCGTCCGCGCTCCTGCAGCTCGCAGAGCTTGAGCACGTGGTCCTTCGGGATGACTGACGATTCCATGGCCTCCATCATATTTAACGCCAGGGGGCCAAGATTGTCTATGGACGGTTTAAACTGTCCGGGTAGCATAGTTGCCTTTTGAACTGCGAATCCCTCGACGGGGTTTGGTGATATAATGATTCGATGTCCGTCGCTTCGAGGTAGAGAAGACGTTGGTGCTGAAGGGTTTAGGGCATCACGCGATGCGGAGCAGGGTAGCCTTGGCAACCGCCTCACTCGTCGTTTCAAACGACCAAAGGGAGGTGGTTCTATGAGCAAAAAGATGTGCCGCAAAGCCGGTACTCTTCGGGGTACCGCCTTGGTAATAGCTGGCTGGATGGCATTCGTGTTGGGTTGTCTAATAAACGATCCACTGCGTGTACTTCCGTTGGCGGTTGCCAGGGTCCTGCCCTAAGCCCTTCATCGGCGCAGATATGGCGTTTTATGTGGGCGTATTGGCGGGGGGAAATTATGTTCTTGGGCATACGTCATGACAGACAGTAAGACCCTAGTCAAAACGCTGTCGGGGCACGTAGAGGTTTCCCGGGCGCAATACGATGCCTGCCTCGATGTCATTGAGCACAAGCTGGCCATCTCCGGGGTCGCCGCCGAGATGCGATTCCACCATCTGCGTTTCGACTCCAACGGCATTCCAAAGTTCGATGACCTGGCTCAATGCATCGCAAATTATGTGGTTGAGTATTGCTTCTCGGCACGCCGCCGCGGTAGCGCGAAGAAGCCTTATGAGCACGCGCGGCTGATGCGAGATGCCCGGGCTCTCTTCACTAAGAAAACTAAAAGCGGGGAGTCGGGGGAAATGCTGCTCTATTTCCTGCTTGAGGCTGTGCTGGGAGCACCACAGATCGTCGCAAAATACGAACTCAAAACGCACGGTAAGATGGAGGTCCACGGATCAGACGGTATCCACATGAAGTGGAACGAGGCCGACAAGTTGCTGGACATCTATTTTGGCGAATCAAAACTGGAGAAGACCATCTATAACGCCCTCGACCATGCGTTCAAAAGCATGGAAAACTTCCATGAGGATGGCATGCGCGATCATGAGTTTGGACTCGTCACCAGCCACTTCAAGCTGGCTGACGAAAAGCTCCGAAAGGCTGTTGAGGGCTATCTGGATCGTCTTAAGCCAGGGCCGGATTGCCGAGTGAACCACGCCCTCTTAATCGGATTTGACTGGGACGAATACGGGAAGCTCAAGGGCGAGAAGCTGGATGACATCATCGCAGAGTTCCGGCGTCGTTACGCGGAGGAAGCCTCGCGGTTCAAAGACCTCCTCCAAGCTCGATTCGACGGATTCAAACGCAAGACCCTGCGTTTTGAGATATTCTTCCTGCCGTTCAAAAGCGTCCAGGATTTCCGCGACGCCTTTATCAAGGCGCTTTAACGGATGTCGAATCCATTATCTGATGACCTCCGCGGTGCATATCTCGACCTCCTCAAGGCCGACGTAGAGCGACATCTCCCTGGCCGTGCGGCTGCGCAGGTGACGCCCGTGACGGATGCGACCTTGCGGAAACTCATTGCAGCCGCGTCACGTCTGGCCTTTTCTTCCGGTGCCGAGGAACGGACCATCGCCTATGAGATTGTGACCAGGATGGTCGAAGGCATGCAGGAGAGATCCCAAGATCTCATCATGGCGGTGGAGCATGTCCTCGCGCGACTAGGAAATTTCCCCGGCCGAGAATTGCTGCGGCAACGCTACTCGCAAGATGCGGATCAGCGTCTCTCGCTTCTGGACCTTGAAGCTCTCGCCCGTGAAGCGGAAAACTCAGTCGAAGGCAGCCCACGCATCCTGACGGATTTCCAGCACGACCTCTATGACGCTATGGCCGAGAGCCGTTCTGTCAGCGTGTCGGCTCCGACTTCGGCCGGCAAATCATTCGTATTGACGTTGGATATAATCCGACGCATAAAGGCCGATCCAGCGGTGAGCATCGTATACGTCGTTCCGACACGAGCTCTGATACGGCAGGTGATGTTGCGGCTCATCAAGGACCTCCATGGTGCGGACATGAGGGATGTCGCCGTTCGGTGTGTCCCTCTTCCGGCAAAACGGGAGACAATAAAGAACGGGATCGTTTATGTGTTGACGCAGGAGCGGCTTATGAGCCTGCTCCATTCCGACGAAGGAGAGCCTTGGATCACCACGCTCATCATCGACGAAGCCCAGGGAATTAAAGACGACGCTCGTGGTATATTGCTGCAGTCCGCGATTGATGCGGTTCTGGCTCGGTTTCCCGCAGTCGAACTCTGTTTCGCGAGTCCCTTGGCGAAGAATCCAGAGTACCTGCTGGAACTGTTTGGCAGGGCACAGGGGGGTATGCATTTCATCGAGGAGCACTCGCCCGTTTCACAGAACTGCATCCTGGTGTCTGAGGTTAAGGACAAGCCAAAGGCTGCCCGATTCGAACTCCTTGCCGATGGCGGTCGGATGGACCTTGGCGAACGGGAGCTCGATTCCCAGTTCAATGGCCCCAAGTTCACTCGACTCGCTGGTTTCGCCAAATCCATCACGCAGAAGGATAGTTGCACGATCATCTATGCCGACAAGCCGGTATTTACCGAGAGGATCGCCGCTGCACTAATCGCCGATGATGTGGCGCCGACCGAATTGGAACGCGAGATCGCGGAGTTCATCGACTTTCTAGCCGAGCACATCCATGCCGAGTACCCCCTCATTGAGGTGCTGAAGCACCGCGTGGCCTTCCACTATGGCATGATGCCTGCAATCGTCCGGTCGCGCGTCGAAGACCTGTTCGAGGCGGGGAAGCTTCGCTTCATATGTTGCACGAGCACTTTGCTTCAAGGGGTGAATCTCCCGGCGAGAGATATTGTTATCGAGAACCCGCATCGCGGAAGCAAGAGGCCTATGGAACGTGGCGACTTCCAGAACCTCGCAGGGCGTGCTGGACGTCTCCTGCAGGAGTTTCATGGTAACGTCTGGTGCCTCCGGCCCGGTGGCTGGGAAGTTAAGAGTTTTGAAGGCGAGCGCCTGCAAGAGATTTCTTCAGCGTTCGAAAATACGCTCCAGGACGGTGGCGCGCTGATCCAGCGTGTCATCAAAGGAGATGCGCCGCGGGACTCCAGAGATTTGGCAGGCGCGGCGCTGGGGAAGCTGTTTTCAGAATTTATCAAGCCCGGGAAATCTATCCTTGAATCGAGGTATCGGACTGAAACCAATCACCTCACGTTGACTCAGACGGTCGCTACTTGCCAGGCTATCGCAGTCACCCTGCCCACTGGGGTGTTCAGTAGGAACGCGACGATCCTCCCGATGCGCCTGCAGGCCCTCTACGAATTTCTTAGAAGCCAGCCGGATATTACGCAATGCATGCCGATTTTGCCTCACCTGCAGGGCTCCTATCGACAGATAGAATGGATTTTCCAGGCGGTCGAACGATGTCTTGAAGCTGTGACTCATTCGAGTTACAAGTACCATGCGTGGGTCGCCTCACGGTGGATTCACGATACGCCTCTCAAGCGGATGATCGAGGAGAAGATCGTCTATCAAAAGCAAAAGGATGAGTTCGAAAGCGTTGGGAAATCGATCAGGGAGCTCACGGAGACAATTGAAACAGATCTGCGCTACCGCTATGTGAAACACTTGAGAGCCTATAACGATGTGCTCGCGGTGGCGTTGAAAGACGCTGGTTTCCCGGAGTTGGTGGAGAAGCTCCACCCGCTCCACCTCTATCTTGAGTGCGGCGCATCCGATCCCGTTGCCCTTAATCTCATATCCCTAGGCCTTTCCCGTACAACGGCGCTCTTGTTGAAGAGGAAGGTGGTCGGATTCTCTGAAAATCCGACTCCGGAAGAGTGTATGAACGTCCTCAGAGGTGCCGACCTCGCTGCTCTAGATCTTCCTGGCCTCTGTCTGCGGGAGCTGCGCGATCTGCTCTAAGGGTAAAAAAGCTAGGATACCGTTCGCCTGGGGCGTTTTGCCGGGATTCTTTCGGAGGTGCAGGCTCATGACCCGAAAACGAAGACCTGAAAGGGCTTCAACTCCCCGACGATATCGCGATCTCCGAAGCGACGGCAGGGTTGGCGGTGCACTGCGCACCATTGCGAAAACCCTTGGACTACCCGTTCGAGCAATCCGCCTGCTCCTTCCCGGTGGACGCAGTGCCCGCGCCGACAAGACCATCGCCTCGCTGCGGCGTGATTGGGTTCTATGAAAAGTAAGCTCATGACGAAGGGCGGTCGCCCCCTGGGGAAATCCAACGCAGATCCGCGTCGAAAGCGGTGCTTCACCCTTTACTTCTACAAAACCTTCAACGGTCGCACTGAGATTCGAATATTCCAGAAACGACTGGATTTTGAGACGGGGCGATGGAAGACTGAGTCCAGGGGCGAGATACTTAAGAGCGCGAGCGCCGCCGCAGATCGTGTCAGACAGTTGCTGGGCTCCTGGGAGAACTGATGCGACCCCGCCTTCGCTCTCTCGCCTGGGTGGTATTCTTCAGCCTGATCGCAACTGGATGCGCAAAGGCTCCGAAGACGGAAGACTTGGACAAAGACATCGCCGAGATTGAAACGCAAATCGAAGACGCCATAGTCGATAAGAAGGCAATGGGAGGAATAGCTTCGGTCTTTGCCAGCGCCAGAGAGCAGGCCCTAAAACACACCAAGGCGATGCTTGATCAGAAGCGAAGGGCGAGGTTGCGAGGGATCAGCCTGCGCTATACGGTTGACGGCAAGCCCTACAAGCGCCCTGATGACTACGAGGCGCGGTTCAAAATCCTCGAACAAGAGCTGCTTGAGCAAAAAGTCAAGTTGAAGAAAGCAGAGATGCGATCTGACGGCAGTCTCTTTGGGGCACTGATGGGGGCGACGAGCTTCATGATTAAGTTCAATGTCTCGCTGCTGGAGGCCCAGAGGTTATTCCTCAAGCACGACATCCCGGTGTATTCGCTTGCGCAATTTCAGGATCAGGCCAAGGAAATCGCAGTTTCTTCTGGAACGGTATCGAGCCCGAAGGTGGAGACATCTCGCAAAGCCACGAGGCCAGCTCGGAGCGCGTCAGTACAAGCGAAAAGGAAGCGAGCGGAAATTCTGAAGCTCGTTGGATTTGCGAAGGAGCCTACGAAGTACAACTATAGCAATGCTGTCAGCCTCACGCTGAAGGTCGAGAACAAGGGTCAGAAGAGAATCACCGCGTGGAAGGCGCTTCTTGTCGCTAAGAATGCTTTTGGCGAAGAGCTTCTGGAAGTCCAGCTGTCGTCCAATGTGTCAGATATCGCACCCGGTGCGGTCGAAGATGCTCCCTTCGTGTGGGAAGATAATCAGTTTAGCGAAGGCGAACCATACGACAAGTTGATGAGCGTTTCCGACGAGAACCTGAAGCTGGAGCTTTTCAATGAGCAAGTCGTATTCGAGTAGCCATTCGTGATGGTGGGCGTCGATTCATGGGAGGATCTTGATAGATGAGGGCGATAGCTCTGACGACTGTGGGAGTTACCGCTTTTCTGTTGGGATGCGCGACTGCTTACCAGCGGGTCGGTTTCTCGGGGGGGGTATTCTGAAACGCAGCTCGGAGAGAACATCTTTCGGGTTTCTTTCCGGGGCAATGGCTACACTAGCGACGAGCGCGCTTCTGACTTCGCGCTCCTTCGGGCAGCCGAAATCGCGACACAGCACGGGTTCGGCTACTTCGTGGTCGTCGATTCCGCGAAGGGTTCGAGCTTTAGCACCTACACCACGCCATCAACATCCCAGACAACAGGAAGTGCCTATAGCTATGGAAACTACGCCCATGGTAGCGCACAGACGACGACGTATGGTGGGCAGACCTTTCTTATCTCCAAGCCGAGGGCAAATAGCACGGTCCTCTGTTTCAAAGACAAGCCCGATATCAACGGCGTCGTTTTTGAAGCGGTCTTTGTCACGAAGTCTATCCGAAAGAAATATGGTATCCCCGAATAGTGTGAAGCTTGATGGCTCTCCTATGTCTCGACGTAGAGTGACGTGGGCTTAAGTCCATAGTTTGCCACGAGCAACTCATATTCCTTCCTCGCCCCGCCAAGCTGGTGCGATCCCGTGTGCAGGGTCTTGATCCGGTAGGTTTTGAATCCCTTGAACAGCCCCGCCTTCTCGAGCTCGTAGCTGAGCAGGAAGCGGCCTTTGATGTTCTTGAGCACCGGCAGCATGTCCTCCTCGCGGAAGAACTTGTGCCCGAACTTCCCCTTCTCCTTGGGCCAGTGCAGGGGGTAGGGCGGGTCCAAGTAGAAGAACGCGCCAGGGCCGTCGTACTCCTTGACTACATCCTTCCAGTCCCATGAGTGCAGCCGCACGCCTTTGAGCCGTTCCTGGATCTCCGGCAGTCGTTCGGCCAGGCGGATTCGAGCGCCAAGGCCGGTGGAACCATTGGGCCGCATGCCCTCCCAGATGTCGGTGCGGCCCCAGTATGACGCCTTGTTGAGGTAGGCGAAGCGGTAGAAGCGTTCCCGCGGCGTTCTCGGGGTCATTTCGAAGAGTCGCTTGGCGTGGGCGCGGCTGATGATCCAGCTCTGCTTCTTGAGCCAGTCCCAGTCATCGGTCTTCATGCTCTTGATGAACCGGTAGGCGTCGATCAGGTCGGCGTTCACGTCGTTGATGGCCTCGAGATCGGAGCGTTTCTTGTGGAAGAGTACTTGCGCCCCGCCCGCGAAGGTCTCCACGTAGCTCTTGTGCTCGGGAATGAGGCGGATGATCTTTTTGTAGAGCCGGTACTTGCCGCCCGGGCTCTTGAAGGCGGCGCGGACCTTCTCGATCTCGGCGTCGTCCTCCAGGTGGGGGAGCAGTTCCGGTGCGGCCTCCTCCATGCCTGCCGGGGCCGGGCCGATGTCCTTCTCAATGTAGAGGTGCAGGGGCTTCAACGGGAAATTTGAGACCAGCAGCTCCGTCACCCACTCCTGGTTGCCGCCCGGGCCTTTCATCTGGTTGCGGCGCTTTACCCGATAGACATTGAAGCCCTTGAATACCTCCGCCCGCTTGGCCGTGTAGGAAACGATCCACTTCGCCTTGAGGCTTTTGAGCGCCCGGATGAACTGCTCCTCCTTGAATCCGAAGTCGAACAGGTTGAATTCGCCGGGATAGGGTGGGTCGATGTAGAAGAAGGTCTCCGGGCCGTCATGCTCCTTGAGGACGTCCAGGTAGTTCTTGTTCGAGACATCAACGTTGCGCAGTCGGGCCTGCGCCCGCTCGACATTGGCCGGGAAGTCGATCTGAACGCCCTCGTTGGCCGGGTTGAATGAGCCGCCGCGCATCTTGCCGTAGGACGATCTGGTCAGGTAGAAGGCCTTGTAGAAGCGGTCGCGGTCGGACTCGGGCTTCAGGGCCTTGAGCCGCTCGTGGGTGCCCTTGCGGATCGTCCATTCTCGCTTGGCCAGAGCGGCCCTGTCCTCCGATCCGTGGTCCCGGATGAAACGATGCATGAACGCGATCTCGGCGTCGCGGTCGTTGAGGATCTCCTGGGGGGAGGGGTCCTTGGCATAGAGGACGGCCGCGCCGCCGGCGAATGGCTCGACATAAGTCCGGTGGTGGGGGATATAGGCCGCGATTCTGTGTGCGAGGGCGCGCTTGCCCCCGTAAGAGCCGAAAGCTTGGCGGACGCCCTTCTCTACATCTGCATCTGAGCCCGTCTCTGCGCTCTCAACCGCGGGTTTCTGCGCCAGCTCATCTTCGATGAGGTGGTTGAATCCGCGCCGGACCATCTCGGCATTCACCCGGTCGTGGAGAGCCTGCAGGTCTTCTGCCGACCACTCCTTCCCGTGGAATCGAACCTTATGCTCGGCTGCCAGGAACTGCCACGCCCGGTGGAGCAGGTAGTCCAGGGAGAGAAGCTCCTGGTCATCCAGCTCTGCCGGGTTCTTGAGGATCAGATTGTCGAAATCAGTCATGTCGATCTTCTCGAGCAGGTCTTTCATGCGCCCTCCACTATCCACGTGCATCGGCAGTTCGGATGGATCGGGACCGTGTTGCGTGCTTCTTCGATTGAGAACTTCCGGCCAACCTTTGAGCCCGGAGCGCTCTGCGCGATCTCGCGGCAGACCGGGCAGGCATCCGAGGCCAGGAGGAACGTAACCTCCTGCACGTCATTTTGCTCCAGTGCATCCAGGGTCCCGAGGTTGTAGGCCCGGTTCGCCTCGGTCCTGGCGATGATCTCGGCCGCGTCCGCGTTGGAGATCGCCCTCTCGTATGGAGACTGGATGACGTTCCCGGCAGCGTCCGTCGCGCCCTTGACCTGCACCGTGACGAAGCTCTCCAGCTTGGCCGCGATCCTGTCCTGGAGCTGCGGAATGGTCTCGTTGGCCTCGATGCCCGCCACCAGCTCCCTGCGGATGGAAGACTTGATGGACTCCGAGACGTTGGCGGCGACCACCACGGCGTTCTTCTTTACCGCCTCCTCGAGCTCCCGGCTGATGTCGTCGGGCTCCTCCACCTTTGAGCGCCTAGCCGAGACGCCCAGCCCTTTGCGCGCCGCCTCGAGCGAGAATCGCTGGATGATCCTGGCGATCTCGCCGGCGTCCACGACTTCCAGCAGGGCCTCCAGTTCGGGCACGGCCTTGAGCGCCTCGGGCCGCGTCCATCCGATGAAGCGCAGGATGCCGTGCGCGATCGGCGCTTCTTGGAATCCGGCCTTGGCCGTCTCTACCGCCGACCTCACCGCTGAGGCCTTGATGCTCGGCAACCTCGCCTCCATGGCCTGGGCGAGTTTTCCGAAGTGCCCACGCAGGCTCTCCAGGAACCGGTTCTCCAGCTGGATGACCGCCCGCGTGGCGTCGGTGATGGTCTCGGCCGCGCCTCGGAGGGCTTTGACCATCTCCTCGGAGGTTTCCCTTGCGCCCATGGCCTTGCGGATCTCCGGCAGGCGCGAGAGCACGATAGGCCGCACCTCCTCGGGCTTGAGGACCCCGGCCTGCAGGTAGATGTTCAGGATCTCCGCCTGCTCCTTCTCGTCTATCGTGCGTCGGTTGAACTCGAACGCCCAGTCGTCGTAGCCGAACCCGCCGCGTATGACCTGCTTGGTGATCTTCTCCGCCACCCGGTACTGGAACGGCGCGATGGTCTCCTCGTAGAAGTTCTGCCGCTGCGTCTCGCCGGTCCCCGCGCCGATGTTGCCCGTCTCGATGATGCTCACCATGGCGGGCGGTACGCCGTAGACGGCCAGTATCTCGTTGCGGGTGAACTCGCGCAGGCTCAGGAACTCCATGTCCTTCTGCGTAGTCCCGACCTGCTTGACCTCGACCGCGCCCTCCAAGATGAGGTCCGAGTGGGCCAGGTCGAGGTCCTTGGCGCGCTCCTTGAGGTATTCCCGGTTGCGCTCCACCTGCTCCGGGGTCGAGTCCTTCATGATGAACGCGCCCCTGACCTTCGCCCCGTTGAGGAAGAACGCGCGGTTGTAGACCTGGGCGAATTTGTCCACGGTGACCGGCAGGATGAGCGACGCCAAGGGCGATAGCCCGAACAGGGACGCCCCCTTGGTCCCGAGCTTGAAGTGCATGACCTCCCTGGGCTCGAACCCGATCTCCTGTTGGCCGATCTGCGCCTGGATGTAGCCGAGGATGAGGCCGTGCTCGTCCACCCGCAGGCGGAGGGTGGGCGCGTCCAGGGTCCATAACTCCCGGGGCCGCCCCTGCGCGCCGTAGACCACCTCGGTGAACGCATTGCCGAACACGAAGCAGTCGCGCGTGATGTCGTCCAGTATCTCCACCAGGGTGTCCTGCGGGTTGGGGTTGGAGAAGAACGCCTTGAGCTCGTCCGCGCGCGCCGGGTCAGCGTCGGGCCTGAGCGGCCGCAGGGCCCACCCCTTGGCCGTGACCGCCTTGGTGATGACCCCGACCACGGCGCGGACCCAGGAGGTCTGCTCGTGCATCTGGTCGAAGATGTTGAAGTCGATGGGCGGGTAGAGGCCCTGCTTGCCCGAGAACACGGCCTGGCGCTGGACCGCCTTGCCCTGCTTTACGACCTGGTCCCGGAAGGCCGCGAACAACATCTTGGCGATGCGGGCCTCCTCGTCGACGGCACCCTCGACATGGTGCAGCGTGCGCTCCCCGGCACGCGGCGCGTCCTCCCCGCCGCCCGAGCCGAAGGCCTTCACTATCGCCGATCGCGCCCTGGAAAGCCGCTCGCTCAGTCCCATGGAGCCCTCACGCCGCGTCGTCCCCGGCCAGTATGATCCTGGGCTCGACCCGCTGCATGTTGACCCCTTCCAAGGCCAGGTTCAGGGCGTCCATGAGGTCTAGCGTGCCGTCCGGGAAGCCGAGGATCTCCTCCTCGAGCTGCTCCACCCAGGCCGCGTCGCTGCGTGGGAGCCGGATGGCCCCGAGCTCGAACCGCGGCGCGAGGCCCCTGAGCCGCGCGTGCTTGTCTCCCTGCGAAGTGTGCGGCCGCAGCGGCAGGTCCCGGGTCTCCTTGTCGCTGCGCAGGGTCTGAGTGAACGCCGCCTGGAAGCCGTTCCCCTCGGGCACGATGATACGCGGGTGGTGGATGTGGTGTATCCGCTTGGCCGCCTTGAGCTGCTCGGTGAAAGGCAGCTGTGCCTTGAGCCCGTCCATCACGTACACGTCGCCCCTGTTCTTGACGTCCACGCCGATCACGATGTATGCGAAGCACGAGTTGCGCCGGCTGTCCGTTCCGATGGCCAGGTCGATGCCCGCGAAGATGTCCAGGGCCTCGGGCAGCTTGTCGTAGCGGCCGGAATCGAGCCACGCCGCCTTGAAGTCGGTGCCCTCGACCGTCTCGGGCGCGCTGCGGTAGATGCACTGGTAGTTGGCCGTGCCCAGCTGGGCACGGATGCCGCGCAGCTTCTCCGGGTTGAACTCCTCCGGAAAGAGCACCTGCGTCCCGCCCTTGTCGTCCTTCCAGTCGGCAGCCATCTCAATGATCTTCCAGTCCGAGTAACCCGGGTCCCGCTTGATCATCCCCGCCAGGTCGTCGCGGTGCCAGCGCGTGGATATGACCACGATCTGGCCGTCGCCGGTCAGGCGGGGCACGAGGTCGCGCCGGAACCAGTCCCAGACCTTGCGGCGCTGGGAGGCCGTCTGCGTGTTGCGGTTGGAGCAGGGGTCGTCCACGATGATGAGGCTCGGGTGCTGCGAGACGAGCGTGCCCATGACGCCCACGCCCTGGATCGTGGGCTCCTTGAGGACCTCCGAGCGCGACAGCTGGATCTTCTCGTCCGACCACTTCTCGGCGTCGATATGCCAGTCGCCGTAGCGCTCGCGGAACGCCTCGGTGTCCCGGATGTGGGTCTTGATGGCCCCCAGGAAGCCCTTGGCGTTGTCGAGTATCTCGTTGACGATCATGATCCGGAGGTTCCTGTCCTCCGTCAGGCGGAACAGGGGGTAGGTGATCGTGCAGCAGGTGGACTTGAGATGCCCGGGCGGGGCGATCAAGAGCAGGCGCTTGTAGCGCAGCAGATCGTCGAACCAGCCGAGGTGCAGCTCGGTGAACTTGTTGTAGCCCAGGGTCTGCCAGCCCAGGTAGAAGCACTCGGCCAATCGTTCCTCGTGCGTCCTCATGGGAAACGCCTCCTTTTCAGCGGAAATTCAAAAGAATTCGGAAATCGGGGCCGGATCGTGGCCGACGAGGATTTTTGAATGAAAAATTTTGAACGAAAACCTAAAAAGGCGTTCATAAAACGACGCTGACAGGAGTGTGCGCGTTTGAGGCCCGGATTTTTACGCAAAACCGGAGCGCCCATAAAAGGGCGATTCTCCGACGGGGGATTCACTGGACATAATGAGGCATTATGTCCGGCTGACGGGCTATTCATTGCGCGAATCCTCGACGGAATCCGCCGCGGGCTCGTCGGCGGCCTCGGGCCCGGACCGCCCCGCAGGCTCAGCGACCGGCGGGCATTCGCGCTGGCTCGCCGGAGCGGACTCATCCATCTTCTTCTGGCTGAACCTCGCGATCATGATCTCGATCTCCTTGATCGCCTTCTTCTGCTCCTCGACGATGGGCGGCACCCCGATGCCGCGGTTGGTCCGCAGGTCGAGCCGCCCGTACCGTCCGAGCTTCTCGACGAGCATTTCGACGAAGTGGGTGATCTGCTCCATGCTGGAGCCCTTGAGCTTGCGCCGGGCCTCCCGCAGCGCGGCTGAGACCACGCCCCAGCCCTCGCGGTGGAACCGCTGGCTTGTGTACGCGGTGAGCCCGTTCTCGGGCATGAGCGCGCGCTTGCCCTGCGGGCCGAGGTAGTTGTCGGCGTGGTCGATCCAGTACTTGACCACGTTGCTGCGCGTCCCAATCTCGGCGGCGACGGACGCCATCGTCGCGCCGTCGTTGACCTTCTCGATGGCGCTGATGATGACCTCGCGCGGGTAGCGCCGCGCGCTGGTGCCCTTTCTCTGCTTGGCTCCTGCCATACGCTCAGTCCTGTCCCTCCGGTACGGATGCGAAGTCGCGCTTGAGCTCCCGCCGCTGCCTGCGCTCGTAGCGCCGCTTGTAGGCCCGCCTCCATTCGGCCCTGCATGGCTTGCAGACCCGCTGGTTCGGGAACGCCGGCATGAATCCCTTGCGGCAGAGCCTGCACACGCGCCTCGCGTATGCGCCACTCATTTTTGTACCTCGCGCATACCGGTCGCGTCTATGGACGGTTTAAACTGTCCGGCCTCCGGCCGGGTGGCCTGACGGACCCAGCCGCCCAGGATTTTCTTGATCCGGTGGACTCCCCGCATGAACTCGTGGTCGTTCTTGAAGGGCGAGAGCAGCTCGGCCTCGGACATCAAGTACGTCACGAGCCCGGGGTTCTCCGCGCGAGCCTCGGCCAGGCAGGCGGGGTCGATGACCAGGAGGACTGCCTCGCTCGGGGCATAGGCGGGCTCGATGACGGCCCATCTGTAGTCCTCGGGCGATCCGGCGGGGTGGGCGGCGGCGTGGACCGGCGCAGACGCGGGCCGGGGGGCAGGGGAGGGGGCGGCCAGGCGGTCGTTCAGGCTGCCCATGACGGGTTCCCGCCTCCAAATCGGTCGGGTGCATTCCCCTGAGCTGGTGGTGCATCGGGGTGCATCCCTAATGCACCCGGAAAAGCCTTCCGGCATAAGGCTTTTTTGCCGAAAGTGCATTGGTGCATCACAAAACGGGGTGTACCTGTGTGTTTATGTACCCCCTTGATCTCCCCCGTACCCCCGGATATATCTATTATCTTTTCTAAACAAATACATATATAAACCTGATGCACCAATGCACCCGATTGGGAAAATCGCTTATCCTGCCGGTACATTTTCGGGTGCATTACAAGGTGCATTCCTCCAAGACCGAATGCACCAATGCACCCGCCGGAACGCGGTTTCATGCCCCGACCCCCGGCAACGCGACCTGCCGATCCCCGTCATCCGCCAGCCTGAACCGGTGGACCCGCTGCCCGTTGACGGTCCTGACCTTGAACTCGACCGCCCAGCCGGACGCCCGGATGACCGCCAGGGCCTCCTTGACCCGCGCCATGAGCTGCCTGGCGTTCTCGAACGGGCGGGGGTAGCCGTGCTGCTTGGCCAGCGCGGTGAAGACGTGCAGCAGCTGCCCCGCGCCCGCGTCGAAGCAGACGCCGGGTTCGCCGTCCGCAGGCAGCAGCTGGAACTGCTCCATGAAGTCGGCCCTGGTCCTGTCGCCCGAGGCGGCCTTGAGCGCGCGCGCCGCGCCCGCGAAGAGGTTCAGGAATTGCAGGACGATGTTGGTCTCGGCCGACGTCTCCTCGGACTCGGAGCGCTGCTCGCCGAGCCAGAGCGCCCATAGCTCGCGCTCGAGGCCGAGCTTGCCCTCGAGGGCGTCCCATATGAGGAAGGCGAGGGCGAGGCACTCGAAGGTGCGCTCCTTCGGGTGGCCGCCGTAGTCCCGCCTGAGCATGGCCTCGACCTTGTGCCGGTCCTCGAGGCGGGGCAGTATCTCGTGGGCGAGCAGGTCAAAAACGGCCGAGAGGAGCTCGTCGCGGCGCTTGAATATCTCGTTCCTGCATCCGAGGTGGGAGAACCCCTCCGAGTGGAACGCCTCGCCGCAGGCCAGGTCCCACTGGCGGGAGAGGAGCTCCGGCTTGCCCAGGGACTCGATGCCGGTCGTCAGGATGAACGCCTCGGCCTTCTCGCGCACGATGTCCTGGTCCGTGTAGAGCTTCTTCTTCTCGTGCACGATGCCGGTCGCGCCGGTCAGCAGGAAGTCGAGCAGCTCGCCCTTGATGTTGGGGACCTCCAGGTTGTCGAGCATGGCCAGCGGGTTGCGCGATGCGTCCGTGTAGAAGCTGGCGATGGTGCCGGTCTTGGCGATGTCCTCGCCGTAGACCGCATAGCCGACGAGCTTGCCCGCGGTCGTCTTGCCCGACTCGGACGACCCGCTCAGGCGTATGAGTGGGCGGGCGGGGCAGAGGTCCTTGAGGAAGACGAGGGGTATGATCGAGGCAAGGATCGCCTTGTCCGCCGGCGCGCAGGGGAAGGCGTCGTGCAGGAGCCGTTTAAAGTTTACCCAGGCCGGGCCGCGGTCGGCCTTTGCCAGGTATCGAAAGGGCCGGACCCGGTCGCTCGGCGCGAGCATGACGCCGTCCTCGTTCTGGCCGTTGGGGACGAGCGCGACCGAGCCGGGCGATATCTTGAGGATCTCGCCCCGCTCGTTGTGGGTGTGGACGAACACCGCGGACCTGTCGGCGTCCGCGTGGACCCAGCCCACGGAGCGCACGGGGCGGCCGGCGTCGCGGGCGTGGTTGCGCAGGAACTCCCAGACGAAGCGGCCCTCCGCCGTCGTGACGTTCATGCGGCCGAGCCGCTGCAGGAGGGCGTTGAAGGTGCGGTTGTTGCCGATCGTGTAGACATGGCCGCCGAGGCAGAGGTACTCGGCGGACGCCCTGGGGTCGTAGAAGAACGCGCCCTGCCCGCCCAGGTGGAGGGCGAGGGCCTCGCCGATGTTGGTGAACTTCTGGTGGGAGCCGAGGCCCTCGGACTCGCGGATGGCCTTGATGACCAGCAGGAGGTCCGCCGCCTTGCGACCGCCGGGTTCCGTCTTGGACGCGATGCCGCCCAGGTCCGCCGGCCGGGCGTCGTCGATGAGCTTGCGCAGATCCTCGGCCGTGAAGCAGCGCTTCTCGAACAGGCTGCCGTTCATGGAGCGCGGCTTCACGAAAAAGTCGGTGAAATCCTTGTCGGCCTTGGTGCCCTCGAGCGGCAGCACCAGGTTCTTGATGGAGGCGGCCTTCGAGTCCCGCAGCGCGGGCAGGACGACGCCCTGGACCGCGGCCTGGCCCTCGCCGTCCGCGTCGTAGCCCACGACCACGTCCTTGCCCTCGAAAAGGGCGAGCCACTCGCCGCGGAAGGACGCGCAGCCGTGCGTGGAGGTGACCGCCGTGAAGCCGTTCTGCTGCAGGATGAGCCGGTCGAACTCGCCCTCGCAGAGGATGATCTCCTTGCCCTCGTAGGCGGCAAGCTCCTCGGCTCCGTAAAGCCGCGGCGTGTTGCCATAGCCTCGCAGGTTGAGCATCTTGGGCGTTCTGGCATGACCGTAGAAGCGGACGTTGACCAGGCGGCCTTTCTCGTCGCGCACGGGGATGGCGATGCGCTTGCGGTGCGCGTCCCAGCCGAGCTGGTACTTGCAGATGGTTTCGTCGGCCAGGCCGCGCTTCTCGCGGAGGTACTTCCTGACCTTGTCGTTCGCCTCTAGCGCCGAGGCCAGCTGCCGGACCCAGTCCTCCTCTATCCGGTCCCGCCCCGCGTCGTTGGACCCCGGCCTGGGCACGCCCGCCTTGTCGCCCAGGCTGAACAGGGCGTCCTTGAATGACCAGCCCGTGGTCTGCATGATGAAGTCGAACGGGCCGCCCTTGCCGCAGCCCGCGAAGCAGGCCCACTTCCCGGTCTGGCGGTTGAAGGCGAAGGACGGATTCTTATCATCATGAAAGGGGCAGCATCCCGAGATCCAGCCATCCGAGGCTGGCTTCTGTCGCTTGATGTCTTCAAACAGTCCCGAGAAGTCATGGACCCTATCGAGGACCGCCCGTTTGTAGTCCTTCCACTCCTGCTTATGGTCGTCCAAGCGATCTCTCCTTGTCGTAACGGTGGAACTTCTCAAGCAGTCGGTAGGTCAACGTCCTGCCGTGTCGCCGGCTGCCGGCGAAGAACACGCAGATGCGGTACTTGACCGACCAGCCCACCAGCGTGTTGATCGCCGCCTTCGGGCTCATCTGCGAGAAGGGCGGCGGCGTGAGGAAGTCGTCGAGCGAGCACTCGATGACGATGGCCGCGTACTCGAGGCGCGCAAGCCGCTCCACCTCGCGCTTGAAGCGCGCGCGGCCGCGGCCAAGAGACGAATAGCAGTCGGCCTTTGATTTCCGCTCGATTGCGATCCGGGTCTCGTAGTTGACCAGCGAATAGTCGCCTGCGGCCAGAGCCTTCAATTCGCAGTGCGGAAAGCTGTAAGGACGCTGCTCACGCGTGTCTACGGCGATGACGAAATCCTCGCTACCTCCCTTTGCCATTGAGAAATCCTGCCAGTCCCGTGTACCTCCTCAGGCTGCCCTGTCGACGCACGATGCGCGGGATCTCGTCGCGGTGGCCGACCAGGATGCACAGACGCTTTGCCCGGGTCAGGCCCGTGTAGAACAGGTTCCGCGTCAGCATCATCGGGCCGAAGGCGCGGTGGACCGGGATGACGACCACATTCCATTCAGAGCCCTGGGATTTGTGAATCGTCAGGCAGTAGGCGAGCGCCAGATCATTGTTGAAGAGGTCGAGTTCCACGGGACGATCCGGGCACTCGAAAAGGACGTCGATTCTCCTGTCTTCGCGGCTGATTCGCGTGACCCGGCCGAGGTCGCCGTTGAAAATCGCGTGGTCGTAATCATTTTTCAGCTGGATGACCCTGTCCCCGAGGCGAAACGAGACGTTTTCGAGAGGGGGGTTGGGGTTGAGCGCTCGCTGGAGTCTCTCGTTCAGTGCCCGGCAGGAGAGCGCGGTCCGCTCGCGCAGGGGGGCGAGCACCTGGATGTCGCGCATGGGGTCCAGGTTCCTGGTGCGAGGCAATTCCCGGGAGACCAGGTCGATAATCTTGGCCTGGATATCGGCCTCGTCGCGCAGGGGGATGAATGTAAAATCGGGCGCGTCCTCCCGAGTCTCTATGTCCTGCCCCAGCCGAATCCGGTGGCAGTTCGACAGGAGGAGGCCTTTGTCCTGTCGCTTGACCACCGTGAGCTCGGTGGAAGCGACTGCTTTTGAGTCGAGGATATCCTTCAGCAGGCCGCCGGGCCCGACCGATGGGAGTTGGTACGGATCGCCGACCAGCAGGAGCCGTGCCCCGGGCGGGATCGCTTCGATGAGCCGCGCCATCAAGGTGATGTCGATCATGGACGCTTCGTCCACGACGAGCAGATCGACATCGATGGGATTGCTCGGGCCTCGAGTGAAGGCGAAGCCGTCAGCCGTCTTCTGCGGCTCCAACAAACGATGGATAGTCGTCGCTGGCCTGCCGGTGATCTCGGCGATCCGTTTCGCCGCCTTTCCGCTCGGCGCTGCGATGGCCACGCGCACGCCGGGCTTGGCGAGGTCCTCGATGATGGCGCGCACGACTGTGGACTTCCCCGTCCCCGCGCTTCCCGTGAGTACGAAGAGCGGGTTCTTGCGGGCCAGTTCAAGCGCCCGCTGCTGGTCCGGAAACAGGTTCATGGGATATCCTCCAACCTCAAATTGGGGCGGGCGCTCCTATGGACACACCCGCCCGTACTGCCCTGCCATGCCCAGCTGTGCCATGCCGAGCCGGGCCTCGCCTTGCCATGCCACGCCTGCCATGCCGTGCCAGACCGCGCCGCACCCCGCCACGCCTAGTCACGCCTTGCCTGGCCCCGCCTGCCTTACCTCACCATGTCTGGCCCATCCTTGCCTAACCGCGCCACGCCGTGCCTGCCCTGCCCCGCCTCACCTTACCTGGCCCGGCCTTGCCATTCCATGCCTGCCCCGCCTCGCCTTGCCAGGCCAGGCCATGCCTGTCCTGACCTTGCCATGACAGCCATGATCATCGTGCCGCGAGAGCCTTGCCGGCCTGCCTGCGCTGTGCCGTGTTCATCGCCATGAACACGTCGGCCAGTTCCTTCAGCGCGGCATATTTCTGCGTGAACCTGCGCATATCCTCGAAGGCGTCCCGCAGCAGCGCCTCCCGCAGCGTGTCGTCGCCGAGCACGTCGGTCAGGATGCGATATCCGCCGCCGCCCGACTTGTCGGCGCTCAACGCGACGAACATCCGCGACTCGGCATTGCATCCGCCGGCATCGACGACCTGGACGAATACTCGGATGAGATGCCGCGCCTGCTCCACCCGCCAACTGTGGGCGGCGGTTCCATCGTCCCAGTCGAACCTGTCATGCAAAGGCGAACTCTTCGGCCTTGCCGCCCGGACCACGTCCTCCGGCCGCAACAGGCCGCCGTTGCGTTTCCTGATCCGCTCCAGCTCCCCCTGCACGCTCATTGCTTGCCCTCCTACCATTCCATGCCTGCCGTGCCCCGCCAGTCCTCACCGCGCCGCGCCTCACCTTACCGCGCCTTGCCTGCCTCGCCCAGCCTGACCTCACCCAGACATGCCGGGCCCGGCCACGCCTGCCTTATCCTTCTACGGCTTGTTCTCGATTGCGAACGTGCCCCAGCCCATACCACAGGAGTTCTTACTGTCCGGCCTTCCTTCGGCAACGCCGACCTGTTGCCCAGCCCTTGCGAGAAGGTTGCTGATGTCCTGCACGGACAACATGTCCGCGTCGAACCGCACTCGCACCAAGGCGTGCCAGCTTTCCCACATCGGCCTGACCCGGATGTCCACGGAACCGTTGTCGTTGCGGGCGTACCCCTCGTGCTTCCGCGGAGTGCCGTGTATCCGCACGAGCGGCGTCCCCTCGTCCTTGTCGAAACCATCGGCCTCAACGAAGATGGCCAGTTTCGCCCTCGTCATGACGAACCCGGAAATCTTGCAGGCCGACACCATTGCGGCCCTGAACGCATTTGCCGGAACTCCGTCCCATCCCTCACGCGAGAGATGGCGGGCTTCGTTGTACACGGCGTCGAAGTCCTTGGCCTCCCGGTTCTTCTTGCTCTTGGCTTGGCCCCCTTGTGATTGCGTCTGCATGATGGCCAACCGCGCTTTCGTCGCGAACTTATGGACCACGAGCGGTGCCGTCCCGATCACCTTAAACTGAACTGTTCTGAAGTTCGGGGCTTTGATCGTCACGACCACCCCCTGCCCCTGCGCCGGGACCGGCTTCGCCGACTCCGCCGCGGTCCTGCTCCCGTTGCCCTGCACTGTCGCTGCTTTCATGTACGATTGCCTCCATTTGATTGGGATTGATCTTGAGCGGCGGTGGACCCGCCGTGGTCCTGCAACTGCTTCAATAGGTGCGCCACGGTCTTCTCATCCCGGTAAAGCGCCTGGAGATAGACCGCGTTCCCGTCCGTCACCACGACTCCTTCCGCGGCCAGCTTTGGCAGCGCGGCTTCGATCTTTCCGATGTCCACGGCCAGCAGCTCTCTGGCCAGGCGCAGGAGGACGTCCTTGGGCAGGAAGGTATGCCCGGGCCCCCAGGCCGCCTCGTTGAGCGCGTGCAGGACCCCGGCCCGGATACGGGGGTGGCCCTCGGGCTCGAAGCCGACGCGCCGCGCGATTTTGTCCGCAGTCAGGAAGCCAACGCCGCCCACGGCCTCAATGAGCTGGTATGGGTCCTGCTTGATCCTGGCCGGGGCGTCCGGACCCCAGATGTCGAGGATGCGATGGCGGACCCGGGCGGAGACCGCGAGGCCCTCGAACAGCTCGTTGAGAGCTATTTCGAGCTCCTCATGCCCCTGGGCGGCCTTGAGCATGGCCGATATCTCCAGTGCCCGGGCCGGGGTGATGCCCGGGATCTCCCGGGCCACGCGCTCGGGCTCGGCCTTGAGTACGTCCAGGGCCTTCTCGCCGTAGGCCGAGACGATCCTTTGCGACGTCTCGGGACCCACCCACCTGGCGTTCTGCTCGAGATAGCTCCGGATGGCGGGCAGGCTTTTGGGATAGGCCCGCGTGTAGCTGGAGAACACGAAGGTGTCGCCCCATCGCGGGTGGCGGACCCACCTGCCCTGGAAGCTGTACTCGAGGCCGAGCTGCGGAGCGACCATGCCGCCCTTGACCGCGGTCCCGTCGGCCAGCCGGCCGATCAGGTAGTGTTCCTTGTGGAACCTGATCTCGGCGAGTACGCCTGAGACGGATGCCTGGTACTCGCGGGCGGACATGGTCGCTCCTGCGGGCGCGGCGTCAGAACGCCGGCTCCTCCTCATCCGTGGAGGGCGCGGCGGCCGCAGGGGGGCCATCGCCGGAGGCCCTTTCGTAGCCGGCGAAAGGAATGACACTGCGCTTCTTTCGCCTGCCCTCGGAGTCCTCGTACTCCTCGGTCTGCACCGTGAGCAGGCATGTGCGGCCCCTAAGCCTCTCCGGCGTGAGGTCCAGCTCGCCCGAGACGTCGAGACCCATGCGCGAGCATACGAGCTTGACCCGCTTCATGGCCGCGGACGAGAAGACCAGGTTGTCGAACACCATCCGGCCGGCGTGCGGACCCTCGGCCACCTGGAAGCGCAGCTTCCACATCTCGTCGCCCGCGTTCGTGCTCGCCTCTTCGATGTCCGCCAGCTTGCACAGGTACTTGCCCTCCGGTATCGGCGAGAAGTCCTGGACGTCGTCCACCTTCGAGAAGTCGATTCTCGGCATGCTTGTATTCCTCCTGATCGGCCCTTAGGCCTTCTTGGAAGCCGCTGCTTCCAGTTTCTGGATGATGATCGCGGCGTTCTCCGCCGTGAGATCGTCGATGGTCTCGGCCTCGTAGGCCGCCAGGCGGCGCGACACCTGCTCGGGCGTCACGCCGACCTGAGCGATGAGAGTCCCGATGCGGTCCTTCTGCTCCTGACTCGCCAGGGTCATAGGCTTCGCCTTCCGGGTCAACGCCTGCTTGCCCAGGAGCGCCTCGAAGGTCGCGAACTTGGCCTCGAAAGGCTCCTTGGGCAGCTTGTTCGTTCTGTCCTTCAGGCAGGCGCACATGTGGCGGCCTTTCTCGTCGACGTACATGCGGATGATCACGTCGAAGAGGTACGGCAGGGACTTCTCGCCGTCGAAGGTTTCGCCGATCGCCTTCATGTAGGCCCCGTCCGCGTACTGGGTCTTCTCGCGGGCGGTGACCAGGACGTTCATATCCAGCGCGATCAGCTTGCGCACGAACTCTTTGAATTCGCCCTTTATGGTGAGCCAGTCCTTGGGCTGTAGGTCGTAGAACTCGAACTTGTAGCCCTTCGAGCCCTTGTTCCTTTGTAGGAAGACGTCGCTCCACTTCTTTTGGAGCGCATCCCAGAAGACCGATATCGGGTCGACCACCAGGGTGCGGAGGTCGTGCTTGTGCGTGAGAAGCCAGTCCACGGCCGCCATGGCCTCGTCCGCCGTGCTCGCACGCAGGACGGAGAACTCGAAGGAGTCGCCGTAGAGGTCGCAGCCTCCCTCGAGGTCGAGGACACCCGGCTTCGGGGCCTGCAGGCACATCGTGGTCTTTCCAGCGCCCGACGGGCCCCAGATGAGGGCCTTCAGGCGCTTGGGCATGGTCTTGGCCTTCTGGAAGGGGGACGCGTCCTTGCTTTCCTGCTTGCCGAAGTCGACGTGGACCGGCGGCTTGGTCTGGCCCTTGCCGGGCTCGCCGGGGCCCGATTCGCCGGGCAGCGTTACGTTGGTCTTCATGTCTGTTCGCCTCCTTGAAGGGATATGTCCGCCTTGTGGAATCCGTTGCCCTTTATTGAGCGGGCGTAGCAGGCGCGGGAGCAGAACTTGCGCGCGTAGACCCTGCGGCCGCGGCGCTGGGTGCGGCCCGAGCTCGAAGTGAATGGTCTGCCGCACGTCCGGCAGGTGAAACCGGCGGCTTGGGCGCTGCGCTTGCGGCGCTGGCCGTCCGTCTCGAAACGTCGCTGGTGGCCACGAGCGCGCAGCAGCTCCCGCGGGACGTGGATGGTCACCCAGACCACCTTGTCGTAGCGGTCCTGCTCCGCGGCCTCGACGGTCACAGGGGGCTCCTCTTCCCGGTGCACTGCGCCCAGTAGCCGCAGCGTGTCGGCGAGCAGTGCCAGCCGTTCGGATTGGGGTAGAAGCTGCCGGACTGGATGGCTTTGGCCACCTGCTCGATGAGCCCCAGCAGGAACCGGCAGTCCTCGTTGGTGCGGGTGGTGCGGATCTGGACCGGCTTGGGCTCCTTGTTCTTGATGACCGCGTCCAGGCGCAACCCCTTCTCGGCCTTGCCCTGGGAGACCCGGTAGCCAAGGCTGTAGAGCCCGAGCTGGATGTCCTTGTCCACGTCGTCCTGGCTCGGGGTGCGGCCGTAGGCCTTGTTGTCGGCGATGAAGCCGTCCTGGTCCACCACGTCCCAGACGCCCACGAGGTCGTAGGGGAAGTCGTCGCCCAGGTTGATGCAGAACCGCTCCTCCACAAGGAGGGGGCTCACCTTCGGGGCGATAAGCAGGTGGTGGGCGGCCGTAATGGCGACGCCCTGGTCCTTGAGCCTGCCCGGGTTCGTCCCGGCCTCGAAGGCGATCTCCTCGGCCTTGAGCGCCTCCTCGTACTGGGCGGCGTAGAACTCCTCCATGCGGGGCAGGGGGAGGTCCTTGGCGGATTCGATCTTCTGCCGGTAGTTCTCCTCCACCGTCCGGTGCCAGACCTTGCTCTGGACCATGGCCCCGGAGGGCGGCTGCTTGAGCCCCTGCATGTAGCGGAACTCGTACTGCCTGGGGCAGCGAAGAAACATCCCGATCTGCGTGGCGCTCAGGTGCTTCTTTTCCATTGTTTTTTCTCCAGACGATCCACGCGGAATCCATCCTCGCCTACTTGCCTAATGAGGAACCCGCTCAAAAGCTTGGCGAGGTGTTCGCCGCACTCGGTGCCTCCTTCGATGACGCAGGCGGCGCGCTTGGGAAGCAGCTCGTAGGAGGTTTCCAGCTTGAGCCTCGCCTGGCCGTAGAGGATCTCGGCTTCTTTGAGGACCAGGGTGAGGAGCGTCTTAAGGATGTCGGGGGATGCCCCGTCCTTCAGAGTGAATCGGTATATCGTCCCTGCCGAAGTCTCAGCCATGTTCAAGGTCCCCTACTTGTATAGGCACTTGAGGGGTCGAAAATGCACAATGGGAATTTCTCATCCGTCGAGGAATCCATGCGCCTTTAGGACCTCGCGGATCTGCCGGAGCCATAGGGCAACCGTGTTCCGATGCTTGCCCAGCCGCTTGGCCGCGGCCCCCTGGCAGCCTTCCTCCTCCACGAGGACTTCCCACAATTCCCGCAGTTCCGGGGCCAGACTCCCCCATGCCCCGGAGAATTCCTGCCGGAGCTTTTCCGGCCTGTCGTCATGGGCCAGAAGCGCATCCAGCGAGCCCATGATGGAATCGTCGTCGAATTCTTCCGGTTGCTGGAACGAGATGGAGCGGCTATCCCTCAGCCGCCAGTTGCGGACTATGTTGGAGGCTTTGTTGTAGAGGAACTTGGCCAGGTATGCCCGCCAATTCTTAATGCCGGTCGGCGGCTTGCTCTTGAGTTCAAGCAGACGGCTGGCGAGTTCTGCAGTCAGTTCGTCCTGCTCGCAGTCGCGGAAGGCTTTGGCCACCTTCCGGACGAGGTCAAGCTCCCACGCCTCGATTTCGGGTGGGAGAGGGACGTCGTCGTGCTTTGCCACGGCCACCTCGCGCAAAGGACACGTCCCGTGCGAGGGGGACAAGCACTGGCGACACAAAATGCAAATGCCTGGCCGCTAAGTCGGGGAAATGTGTCCCGAATTAACGACCAGGCACAAGCGGGCGCTGGCCTCTTGGGCTCTGGCCCGCTACGGTGGCTCTCTTAGGGTCGCAGGATCATGCAGCCGTGGCTGCGAGTCCTGCTATTATTCTTATCCGGGGATTATTACAGACGTATCGCGTCGACACGACGCGGCATCATTCTGCAACGATTGCCGGTGCCTGCGCTTGAAGGCAAAGACCAGTAGGATGCATTCTCCAGACAGGTCGTCCCATGACCCACCTTTTCCCGTCCATACAAGGGACGGGATTGAGCAGGGAGTCTCCTTGGGCCCCGTGGGGCTAGAGTACAGAGTTGGAGTATTCTCTCATTCCGCGATCTCGGGCTGGTAGAACGCCAATGCTTCTTCAAGCGCCTTGATGCGGGTGTTGTGTTCGCGTTGGCACTGCGCGATATAAATTCCCAGGAGGATGACGGTAGTGACGATTACGAAGAGGATTGTTGCCGTTGCCCCAGTCGCGTATTTTGCTATTGCCCACGTCGCCGCCAGACCGAATAATATTCCCAGGATCAGACAGATTCCTGTATGACAGGCGCATGAGGGGCACTCTGGGATGGGTGGGGAGAAAACTATTTGTGTCCCGGTTTTGGCCTCGCCGAATTCGGTTTCCGTTACTTCTTTTTCGATGATGCGGTCCTTATATTGGATTTGGATCAGGTAACGTGGGGGATGCCCATAGACCCCAGGATAGGAAGTTATTCCGGTTATTTTGCCTTTTGCATTTATTGATGAAAGCTGATCTATAAGGCGTTGCTGCGCCATCTTGCATGAATCGAATATGTTCATGTCCCATCCCGCATTAGTTTCTTCTTTTCCAAACCGGCTCGCCCCCATCGTAGCCAATTATCTGTATGGTAGCAAACATGGGCTGACGGCGGTGTGGCTGACGGCGTGATCGTGTCAGTGACCCCCCAAATCCTCACGTAAGACCGCCCCCTTGTCCTCGTTCCGTGTTCATTTCTCCGTCTCAGACAGATTGTGCGTTTCTGGCTTGTGAAATTTCACCGTTTGGTGCAGGTGTCGGCTCCGTCGATCTCAGGATGCTATTCCTCCGGCTCTTTCTGAGGCTGAATTAGAGTGGGGCCGATTATAACTTCAAAATCATGGCCACAATGCTTGCAGTGCACCTCCATGTCGCATATTCGGACTTTGGCGACTTTGTGACCGCATTTCGGGCAGGCGATCCAGGTATTTCGCCTTTGAACCGGTATTTTCATGGCTCCATTTATCGATATATCGAAAATCCAGCACGCAGAATGTTCGATTGCTCTTTATAATTCAAGAAGCTTTCGCCGTAGCCTGTGAAATATTGGGTATGAAAATAGAGGCTGGAGCTGCCGTATGGTGACCGCATCAGCGGATATGTGACATCCACCTGCACGCTGTCATTACGGCCATTCTTGCCCATCCGGCCTAGCGTAGAAACCTGCAATCCTTGTTTCCAGCCGAGTACCACCCGGATATCAGCATACCCGTGGTATTGGGCGATATCTGGATTGTCATCGAGATCGCCAAGATATGCCCAGACGCGTGGTGTCAAGGTCAGCTGGAGTCCACCATTTTGGCCAAAGACAAACATAGGACGCAGGTAGGCGATGTTCATGCTGCGCGAATCTGCGTTTGCCTTACCGTTGGATTCATGTTGCAGCCCGCCGTGGATATCAAAGCGAAACCTATCTGATGGCGAACCGCCAATCAAACGTTGCCAGGAATAGAGCAATTCTGGCCTATAAATGCTGTCAACAAACGGCGCGGACGGCGTGTTCCAATCCCACAATGATGTTTGCGTATACGCCATCTGCAAGCCGGTCAGCCAGGGGGCCTGTTGAGCCAGCCAGCCGTAGTCGTTGAGTAGTCGATATCTGAAGCTGATTTGAAATTTTGCATTGGGTGATTTTCTGCCAGCAATGAAATAGAACGGTTCGTGACCCAAAATGTGCCTCTTGAAGAAATTGTCCGGGTCATATGCTTCGGCTTCTGCTGTTTGTTTCCGACCCTTCAGGAAAAATACTAACCCCGTGCTTCGCGGCTCCTTCGTCGTGACAGTTGACGACGGGTTAGGTGAGTCGAGCACCATGCGTGTCGTTGCGAAATCGCGGAGCCCGATTGTCAACTGGTCGGACAATGATACTGGTGAGGCAAACACATATTCTCGTCGTTCGAAAGCTCCCGGTGCGATGGTCACGCGTCCGCTCTGCGAACTGTCAAGTGGACTTGCCGATACTTCCCAGGTTATCTGCCGCGACATCAGCTGGCATTTGATCTCTTCTGGAAATACGTACGTAACTGGCTGAGTCGAGATGTTCAACGCGCTGACCCAGAAACTCGCCGTGCCATCTATCGTGGCCGGCCGAGTCGGCCAGAAGGCAGTTACAGCGATGTCGGCACTGGAAGCAATCGGAGGAGCCCCAAAAAACAAACAAAGACTGATTAAAACTGCCTGGGAACTGGAGTTGCCTGCGGTCGCCCGCGCATGGGTGGCCTTAACATCCATCCGCACACCATGAACCAACGACACCGTTGATTGTCGAACATGAATGGTCATGTCAAAAGGAGTAGTTGATGTCCATGAAAACAGCCGCACCTTCCTGCCCGACCCCCACATCGATGGAACCGACCACTTGGGGTCGCGCAACGGCTCGGAAGGCGCTGCCCAATGTTGGGCGCATATAGCGGGATGCAATGTCCTTCGGAGCATGGAAGACCGTTCCGATTTCGGCAAAGGGCGCCACCTCCAGTTCGGTTATCACGCCGGCAACTTTAGCTTTGTAGATCGTCAATCGCTCTTCCAATCCCGCGCCCGTCATCCCCTTGTCAATATATCGCCCGGTTCCGTAACCGCGCAGAGTGTATTTGCCGCCCAAGGCAGGAAGCAGGTAAAAGGGGGCAGCGCCTTGGAGCTGTTCGAAATAAAGGCGGAGAGCCGTGGCGCAAAACGTATCATCGTGCTTAAGGAATTGCCGTAAATCGAAACCATAGCGCTGGAACACGTGATTGCTGGCGAAGGCTTTCTGAGAGTTCTCAAACATGAACTTGAAATAGGAGCCACGACTGGTGGTGATCGCGTTGTCTCGCGTGTCGTAGTCGATGAAGAGTTGCAACTCTGATTCCTGATTCCAACGGGGTGCCACGTCCTGCGGGAAAGTCTTGTCGATGTTCGGAAGACTACCGATGGCTCCGTGGTCGATGACCTGCCCCCCAAAATGATGTGCGACATTCCAACGCAGGCCAGTATCCTTGAAAATGGGAACTCCTACCCGCGCGTAGTAGTGGAAAACCTTCCGCGTGAAATTGGATTCGGCGGCGCGCCGGGAGTTGGGGCCGATGCCGTAGAATCGTTTAGAACCGTCGACATCGTACTGCAGCTTCACGCCAATAGCGAGCGCCGAGCCCAGAAAAGCGGCGTCGATAATTTGACCCATGAGTTCCTTGTCCTGGTTATCAGAGATGGATGCACGAAACTCATAGCTGGATAATGGGGTGGGATAGTGGTAGAGACGATACGTGGGGACCCATCGGAAATGGCGATTATAGGTCAGGGAAGGTGCGTGAATCTGGCGGATGCGGGAACTGTCGGGATCGCGTATGACCCAGATTGGCATAATCCCGTAAGTCACTCCGCGGTTGGGGTTGGTGTCAACAATGGGCAGGCTGATGAACATGCCACGTCCTGGATTTTGCGTTAGGCCTTCAGGTTGGAGCTGGCCAAGGGCACCGAAAGGCCTCGATTTTGGCGAAGAGCCCCTCAAACCAGCCCCTCCGTTTCGGATTTAAACTGATGCGCAGGACCTTCTTTCGACCTCGCCCTCCGATCCATGATCCTAATGCAAAGCATTGGAACCGCATCGTCGACAACCTGACCGCGGTCGGTGCTTGCAACAACGCCTGCCGGAACAGGCTCATGAGGTTATAACCCAGCATCGCGCTTCGAAACGCCGCTTCGGTGGCGTAGAAGGGGTGGAGGCAGAACCCGTTCAAGCCGAAGTCGGCCTTCAGCTCCGCAATCCGATTCTCCGAATCCCCGCGACCGTTATACAGCCTCCACACTTCAGCGGGCGGCAAGTCGAGGGTCGTGACGAATGCCGAGAACTTGTAACCGGGGACCTCGAGAAGCAATTTCCCCAGCGCGTTCGGCCTCTGCTTAAGCTCCTGCCGCACGACCACCATGCGGCGAGCTTTTTTCCAGCGCATGCCCTCGTACTGGAACTCCGAAACAGCAACACCGTCTCCGACATCAAGCCACTGCCTAACGCCCGCGATCTCTTGGCGCAGCGGCCCTGTCATGTGGCCGCTGACGATGTAGGGGACCTTCTTTAATTCGAGCTCACCGAGGAATCCTCTGTCGTAAAAACCGCCGTCAGCACGTATGAGGCCGACACGATGCCTGGGCTCCAATAACCTCAATGCCTCATCGATGAAGTCTCGGGTTCCGTTGCAATCATCCGTGTTCCCCGGCCTGAGCCAAGCGAGTACGACCATCCGCCAATCCGCAGCAAAAGCGAAGAGCGGCCTGTGCGTGGGTTTGCCAAAGTTCTTCCGACTGTAACCCACCACCGCCCCTTCCTGCTTGCCGAATCTCGTGACCACCGAGGAATCGAGGTCCAGCGTTATCGTCCGAGGTGCCAACTGGTCCCAGAACCAACGGCTAAGGGAACCGAAGACCTGGTCCACACGCTCCCTGTTGAAGCGCCTGAACCACCGTGTGAATGTGGATACGGAAGCGACCCGCTCCCATCCGAACATTTGGCACAGGGCCTCATCGAATCGGACTATGCTCGTATGCGAGAATCGCACCCCGCCGATCCACACGCACACGAGGAATGCCTCCATCATCTCGACCGGATCATAGCCCCGGTTAGAGCCTGGTCGCGGCAGGCCGCTTGCCTCCAAAGCAGCCCTGAAATTCATTCGAATGAGCATCTCCTGGACCAATCGAAGGCCTCCCCATGGGGTCACTGGCTTGTCAGTGAACTCGAACGGAAGGCCTCGTGCGGCCGGGAAACTATTTTCCATGAGCCCTCAAGAGCGATTGGCAGCTATTACGACGGACGACAGCATTCATTCCAGCAATTTGGAACAGCTCACTGCAAAATCCAGGACGTGGAAGCGCCTTGATCATCCAGCTGACCAGCCAGGGGATGTTGGAAGGGGAAGGCTCAAGTTCCTGCGGAATGGATTTCGGAGGAGAGGCCTTTTCCTCTTCGATGATCGGCGGTCGGGATGCTCCTGCACATGGGCAAAGGAGGAAGAGCAACAGCGCTGAGAGGGTGAATCGAAACACGAAATTAACCGTGCTCATGGACATCCAGACCTACAAGTCAATGCCAATGCCGATGTCCCAATAGTTCTCGCGATGCAATTGGAACTGGGAATATGGAGACGGTCCGAAATAGCGGCCGATTTGGATGCGGAGGGATCTTCGGCTGTCCTGCATGGTGCAACGCAAGCCGAGGATAGTCCGTCCATTGCTGGCCCAACGGGTGACTTCTCTGGGCTGGTAATCGTGCGCCGTATACAAGGAATAGATATAGCGATCATGCCGATTGAGAGGGGGGCTCTTTATCTCTAGACCGACTTGCGCTCCGGCGCGCTGCGGAAAGGGGATGGTATGAAGCAAATAGAGGCCGCCTCCATAGACGCGGAGACTGTCATTCGGTTCGTATGAGAGGATGCCTTTCAGCCCCTCCACGCTGTAACGTGATCCCTCGTATCGGGCCTGGCGTATATAGTCGTCTCCTAGATGCGAGCTGTTGTGGAAGAAAGTCACTCGGCCAGATGTCCGATCTCGACGGAACTGGATAGGGATATTGGCGAAGAAGTCGATGGTTTCGAATTCATTGACTCCTCCACCAAGTTTAAAAAGCGAATAGGCCATGCCCGCCAGATTCCATTGCCAAGTCCAGCGTCTATCCCGGCCCGAATGCCAGCGGTAGATCCCCCATTCGTGCCCCAGGGCAACGTCACCGACATTGTTGTCTCTCTGCCGATAATAGTAGCCGGCTAGTTGGATTTCGCGAGGATCTGCCAACAGCGGGCTGAAAACCACGTCTGAGTTAGTCGGAAAGGCACCGTCTTGATCGGATGCCGCATGCGATTCTAACGTCAAGAACGCCAACAGGCCTGCAATGCATACCCTTTGGAAGCTGATTCGGAAGAATGTCTTCAGTGTAATCGCGGAATCGCCTTTGGAGAATATCTCCGTATGCTCTGACAGCCGGTGAACATGGAAAGAGGCATGTATCACTTCGACGCTCGATGTACCTTGCGCATGAGGCGACGGATACCGGCAATTGATCGCGGTTTGAGCATTGCCTCTAGTGATAGTTTCCTGATGTATGCCTCATTCTTCTCATTGTCCGCATTGTCAGTCAGCAGGAGGATTCTTGGACGGGGCACTAGTCTGCCGAGTCTTTGTACCAAGTCCATCCTGCCGAAGGGGTCGCGACTCTCGACGTCGATCAAGACAGCGTCGAAATGAGCCGCATCAACGGCCTCCAGCGCTTCCTTTGCGCAGGAAACAGATGTCCATTCATCCCCTTCAGAGGCGAAAGCGAGGCCTAGCTGCCAATAGGCGGAGGGCTCATCACTGACGAACAATACACGTCTGAATGTGTCTTTAGAGCGGGGCGTATTGCGGTTCTCTTCGCGAGTTGAGCTCATGTCTGGATTTGGAAATAGACCAGGATGAAAACCTCCGCGGTTGACATGAGCTGTCCGAGCCAGAGCGCAACCCTCGCGGCCAATCCCATCTTCATCTTGCCGACGTCACTCTATACTCGTACTTGCCACCCTTCCGAGCGATGGATGTTGTGATGACCTTCAGAGCCTTATCGGCTAGCCTAAGTGTCCTCGCATTATTGACCAGGCTTATGGCAGCCAAGACGAATGCCCGGAGATCATCCTGGCAATCAGCGACACTCATATTGCCGGCGAAGCTCTGCTCAGATATTTGAATCCCATGCCGATGTCAATCTCTGATGCCTCGTGTCCCGACTCTTTGGCCGACATGGCGGCGATTCGTCGTTGGCATCTGCGGCATGGTCGCGCGGTCGCTAGCCTCTGATGGAAGAAGCCACTAAGCCCGCATGCACTGATGCCGAATACGACCTTTAGGTTGCCGTGAAAGCCTGTCAAAAACGTATGGGCGGTTCGGTGTCCGGCCAGCGATCCCTTCCGGAATGAGGATTCGCGTTTCAACAAAGAGCCTATGGCCATAGTTGTTTGGCTATTTTGGCAACGTATCGCCCGTGAGACCTGGCTTCAGCCAATAACGGAGCCGAATGACTCGGAGAAACATCTTGGGCCGACGCGGTCACGACTGTGGCAGATGGCGTTTCCATGCCCCCGCCGATTACAGACCATCCAGGATCGGGGGAGTGCCAGCCGACCGTAATCATCCCTCGGCCAAATAGAACGGGGAATATCGGGAATATCGCAGACATCCCAACCCCTCTCGTGCTCGTGAAGATGCTCACAACTTTGCCGACTAGTTCTCCGTGTTTGCCAAGGGCGCTTATCTGACGCAGAAAATCCTGCATCTGAACAGCCATGTTGCTATGCCATGCGGGAATGCCGAAGATGATTGCATCGAACTCCTGCAATTCTTCAGCCGATGCGACAGGCACTGATGCGGTTCTGTTCTTGGGCGATGCATCCTCCGACACTAAGTCGGGTACGCGCATGACGACGGCCTCAACGCCGTTCGTGGCGCGGGCTCCTGCGGCAACTTCATGGGCCATGGCTTCCACAAGCGCGCTTGCTGCGGCCCCTTGGCGACCATACATGCTGCAGTAGATCACGAGTAATTTGGTCGTCATCGGCGACTGACCTGCAAGACTCCTACCATGACTGATTGGCTTTGAACTTGCATGGAATGCTCATGCGCTGTTACACCTATTTAGGCACGTTGCCTTAGGTGGATATTCCTCATGCCGGGTAGGCATAGCACGATCGTGTGTGGGCGGGACACGAGTTGCGACCTGCGTGGACGCTGTCTCTTTTGGAAGAGAGAACATCATGTCCGCCAAGCGCAGGGCCATCTCAAGCAGGGCGGTTTCGGACTGAGTCCGAAGTTCCGGGTCATCGACTCGCATGGAGATGGTCACTTTTATATCCGATTCGATAATTTGAGTCGTGACAACCGGTTTATTCGCCATAGAGGCATCTCCCCAGCATGCCTCTCTCAGAGGCATGACTTTTCTGTCCGCCGCCCTTACGACGATGCCCTCAGTCGCCGATCAATCGGGGTTCTTGACCTGGAATTTCTGTACCGGGGAAAGATGTTCGTTGGAGTCCTTGTCGAACATCCTTGCCCGAAGTTGATACTTCCCGGGCGCGAATCCCGACCAGTCATGCCACCAATATCCGCCGTCTTGCCGGCATGCTTGCCAGGAGCCTTTGTTGATAGACACCTCGACTCTCTCGGCGTTGTCCGGCGCCCCGATGCGGAAGGTGTATGAGTTACCGACAACGGTTTCACCCTCTGTCGGGAAATCTATAGTTACGGACGGCACCTGACCAACTGACATCGCACCAGTTTCACGACTCTTCTTGGTCATCCTTTCTTGTTTCATTGTCATTCTCCTCGATTATGGTTTAGTTTTGCTCGATGCAAATTCGTATTAAAGAGCCTTGTACTCATTATCTATTCCACGAGTTATGACCATGGGATGTTGTCATCAACCAGCCGGCAATGATGAAGCACACTACCGCCGCGCCCAAGGCGATGACTGCCAGGCCTCGTTTGGGATCAAAGTCAGCGGGCAAGAGCGGCGATACAAACTGGATTAATCGGGCAATCCCGTCATGAAGGATGTCAGCCAAGGCCATATGCATTTACATATAGACTTGCCTTATTGGACTCATTTATCACTCGGCTTCTGTCGAGAGACGGGTGCGATAGCGGATGAGTGTTCGGTTTGCCAGCCGCCGCCCAGCACCGCGTAAAGCTGCACGCTATTGGCGATCTTCGCCAAGCGTAGGTAGACAAGCCCCTGCTGTGCCGCGTACAGTGAGCGCTGGGCATCCAGTACACCGAGGTAGCTGTCAATGTCTTTGTCATAGCGGGACTTGGAAAGGCGGTATGTTTCCGCCACGGCATCAACCAGGGATTGCTGTGCCGATACCTGTTGGTCCACGGTACCGCGTACGGCCAGGGTGTCGGCCACTTCTCTAAAGGCGGTCTGGATTGCCTTTTCGTACTGCGTTAGGATGATCTGTTGCTGAACCTTGCTTGCCTTGAGCGCGGACCACGTGCGGGCATCGAAGATCGGCATGACAATCTGAGGTGCGTAGCTCCAGACCCCTGATCCGGCATCGAAGAGACCGGAAAGCTCGCTGCTGGCGCTGCCGGCAGAAGCCGTTAGTGAAATGCGTGGAAACAGTGCCGCCCGGGCCGCACCGATGTTGGCATAGGCCGCCCGGAGCAGACCCTCAGCTTGGAGGACATCCGGCCGGCGTAGGAGTACCTCGGAGGGCATGCCTGGAGCTACTTCCGTGGGAGGGGCGACGCCGTCCAGATTCATTGGAAGGAGTTCATCTGGTGTTGGAACACCGAGTAGAAGGTCCAAGGCGTTCTTGCTTTGCGCCGCCCGTTGTCTGAAGCGGGCCGCATCTCCGCGGGCGGTATCGACTTGCGTTTGTGCGCGATAGAGGTCCAAGTCGGACACAAGGCCCAGGTCATGGCGACGCTTGATCAGGTCATAGGCATCCCGCTGGCTGGTGAGCGTGGTCTGTGCGAGCGCTAGATTCTCCTGATCGGCGGCAAGGGCCAGATAGACATTGGCGACCCCGGAGATCAACAGGATCTGAGCGCTGCGGCGGGCCTGCTCCGTGGCCAGGTATTGCTGCAGCGCCCGGTCCTTCAGGCTGCGTATGCGTCCGAAGAAGTCGATCTCCCAAGAGGCGACGCCAAGATTGACGCCGTACTGCTCGGAGATCGCGGGTTTGCCGGTGAGTGAAAGATCGCCGGGGACCCGTTGTCTAATTCCGCTGCCGACTGCATTAACTGCGGGCAGAAGTTCGGCTCGTTGGATGCCGTAGAGCGCCCGCGCCAGTTCCACATTCAAGGCGGCAAGCCGCAGGTCGCGGTTGTTTGTCAACGCGGTCTCGATGGCTTTCTGAAGTTTTGCGTCGGTGAAGAATTCCATCCATCCCAGGTCACAGGCTTTCGGGATTCCAGTCGTCGTTTGGACTTCAGGGTAGGCCGCCCCAGTCGGCCAGGCGGCGCTGATGGGGGCGGTGGGCCTCTTATATTTCGGGGCCATGGTGCAGCCGCCGGCGACGATGCCGATCCCTGCCAACAGACACAACACATTCCTCTTCATATCATCACTCCCCGCCGGCGGATCGGACCTTGACTTTCTTGCCGAAGGTCTTCTCGATCAGCACATAAAACAGCGGCGCGAATAAGACCACGAGGGCCGTGCCAGTGATCATCCCGCCGAGCACCGAGGTGCCGATAGCCTTCATGGCCCCCGCTCCCGCGCCCGAAGCCACGGCCAGGGGCAGGACCCCGAAGCCGAAGGCCAGCGAGGTCATCAGGATGGGACGCAATCGAAGCTTGGAGCCTTCCAACGTCGCCTCGACGAGATCCATCCCCTCCTCGACCCTTTGCTTAGCGAACTGGACGATTAGGATGGCGTTCTTGGTGGTCAATCCCAGCGTGGTCAGAAACCCGATCTGAAAATAGACGTCGTTGGGCAGCCCACGCAGGCTCGAAGCGATGATGCCGCCGATGGCGCCCAGCGGCAGGGCCAGCAGGATCGAGAAAGGGACGGTCCAGCTCTCATAGAGAGCGGCGAGACATAGGAAGATGACGAGGATAGAGAAGCCGTAGAGCAGCCCGGCCTGGGAACTGGCCATCCGCTCCTGATAAGAGAGCCCTGCCCAATCGAAGCCGAAGCCCTGCGGCAGCTTCGAGACGAGCTCCTCCATGGCCTCCATCGCCTCGCCGGTGCTGTGGCCCGGCGCCGCCTCGCCCCAGATGTTCATGGCCGAGAAGCCGTTGAAGCGCTCCAGCCGCGAGGGGCCGGTCGCCCAGCGGGTGGACGCGAACGACCCGAATGGCACCATCCTGCCGGCCATATTGCGCACGTAGAGGCTTTCCAGATCCTTGGGCAGCATCCGGTAGGGGGCATCCGCCTGGACGAAGACGCGCTTGACGCGTCCGCCCTGGATGAAGTTGTTGGCGTAATAGCCGCCGAAGTTGGCGGACAATGTGCTATGGATCGAAGAAATAGGCAAGCTCATGGCGCCCGCCTTTTCCCAGTCCACATCGACGTGGTATTCAGAAACGTCCTCCATGCCGTTGGGCCTGACCGCGCGCAGCCGCTTATCCTGGGCGGCCATGCCGAGGAGCTGGTTGCGGGCGGCCATCAAGGCCTCGTGCCCCCTCCCAGTGCGGTCCAGCAGCTGGAAATCAAAACCCATGGCCGTGCCGATCTCGGGCATGGCCGGAGGCGCGAAGGTGAAGACCAGTGCGTTGCGAACGCCGGAAAGCGCCCTCATGGCCCGGCCGGCCACGGCTTTGGCCCGAAGGTTGTCCCGGTTGCGCAGATTCCAATCCCTGAGCCGGATGAACACCATGCCGTTATTCTGAGCTCTGCCGGAGAAACTCATTCCCATGACGACCATACAGGAGTCCACGGCCTCCTTCTCGTTCTCCTGAAAATAACGCTGGACCTCGTCCCCGACGGCCTGGGTCTGCTCCAGAGTCGCACCGGTCGGCAGCATGATCTGGGCGAGGAGCATCCCCTGGTCCTCGTCCGGGATGTAGCCCTTGGGCATCCTGAAGAAAAAGAGCGCCATCAGCGCCACGATGAGGGTGAAGGCCCCTAAGGTGCGCCGCCTCTTGGAAAGGATCTGGGTAACGAATCCGACATAGCGATCGCGAAGTCCAAAAAAACTCCGATCAAACCACATCAGAAATGGGCGCAAGAGAGGATGGGCGTGTTCAGCCGCCTCATGGCCGGCCTTGACCGGCTTAAGGAGCTTGGAGCAGAGGACCGGCGTCAGAATCAGGGCCACGACCACGGAAAGCAGCATCGCGGCCATGATGGTCACGGAGAACTGACGGTAGATGATGCCGGTCGAGCCGCCGAAAAACGCCATGGGACCAAAAACTGCCGAAAGGACCAGCCCGATGCCGATCAAGGCGCTTGTGATCTGGTCCATGGACTTCGCGGTGGCCTCCATGGGAGAAAGGCCTTCCTCGCTCATGATGCGCTCCACGTTCTCCACGACCACGATGGCGTCGTCGACCAAAAGCCCGATGGCCAGCACCATGGCGAACATGGTCAGCATATTGATGGAGAAACCGAAGGCGCCCAGCACCGCGAAGGTCCCCAGAAGGACCACCGGCACCGCGATGGTTGGGATCAAAGTGGCCCGGATATTGCCCATAAACAGCCACATGACGAGAAAAACCAGCACGATGGCCTCGAAGAGGGTCTTGACCACCTCGTCGATGGCCACGCGGATGAAGGGAGTGGTGTCGTAAGGATAGACCACCTTCATTCCCTGCGGGAAGTCGCGACTCATCTCCGCGAGCTTCGCCCGGACGGCGTCGGCGACGTCCAGGGCGTTGGCACCGGGAGCCTGTCGGATGGCAAGGCCCCCGGCTGGCTTGCCGTTGTACAGGACGCTTATGTCATAGATCTCGGATCCCAACTCGGTGCGTCCCACGTCGCGGATGCGAACCGTGGAGCCGTCAGGATTGACGCGGATGGGGATGGCTCCGAACTCTTCAGGGGTCTTGAGCATGCTCTGGACGATAATGGGGGCGTTAAGACGCTGGCCCTTCACCGCGGGCCCCCCGCCGAACTGCCCGGCGGAGATCTCCACGTTGTAGGCCCGCAAAGCCTGGACCACGTCATCCACGGTCATGCGGTAATCGGTGAGCTTTCCAGGGTTGACCCAGACCCTCATGGCGTACTGCGAACCGAAGGTCTGGACCTCGCCGACCCCGGGCACGCGCGCCAGCACTTTTTCGAGGTTCGACTGGGCATAGTCCAATAGGTCATCTTTCCCCATGCTACCGTCTTCCGAGACCAGCCCCACGATGACCAGGAAATTTTTTGTCGATTTGCTGACCATGACGCCCGAGCGCTGGACCACCTCTGGCAGGCTCGTCATAGCGAGCTGGAGCTTGTTCTGCACCTTGGCCCATGCCAGGTCCGGGTCGGTTCCCGGCTTGAAGAACAGCTCGATGCGCGAGGCTCCGGAGGAATCGCTCGTGCCGTTGAGATAGATCAGGTCGTCGAAGCCGGACATCTTCTGCTCGATGATTTGAGTGATGCTGTTCTCCACCGTTTCCGCAGAGGCTCCGGTGTACAAGGCGTCGATGGCGATGGACGGCGGAGCCACGGGCGGATACTGCGAGATGGGCAGGCTGTAAATGGCCAGAAGGCCCATCACCATCATGACGATGGCGATGACCCACGCGAAGACCGGACGCTTCAGGAAGAATCTAGACAGCATAAGGGGCCTCTCTTACTTCGCCTGGGGCGGCTGCGCCGAGGGCTTGGACGAGGCGTCGTAGGGAACTTCTTTCACGGCCAAGCCTGGCCGGACCTTCACGCGTCCCTCGACGATCACTCTGTCGCCGGGCGCAAGGCCCGAGGCGACCAGCCATTGGTCGCCGATGGCCCGGTCCAACGTCAGCATCTTCTGCTCGACCTTGCCCTCGGCGCCCACGACCCACGCCGCAGGATCGCCTCTCGTATCCCGCACGACCGCCTGCTGGGGGATGAGGATGCCCTGCTTGTTGACGCCCTCCTTGATCACCGCCCGGACGAACATGCCCGGCAGGAGAGCGTCGTTGGGATTTTGGAAGACGGTGCGCAGGATGACCGAACCGGTCATCGCGTCCACCGAGACGTCGCGAAACTGCAACGTCCCTTTCAAGGGATATTCCGTGCCGTCTTCCTGAATGAGCTGCACGTCGTTGAGCCTGGTCACGTTGCGGTTGAGCCGGCCGTCCGCCAGGCGAGCCTTCAACCGGAGCAGTTCGACGCTCGATTGCGGCACGTCGACGTAAATCGGGTCCAACTGTTGGACAGTGGCCAAGCTAACCGGTTGAAACGCCGTCACCAAGGCTCCGTCAGTCACGGCGGATTTTCCAATGCGGCCGGAGATCGGCGCGAGGATGTGGGTGTAGCCGAGGTTGATGCGGGCCGTCTCCACCGTCGCTTCCCAAGTCTGTATGTCGGCTTCGGTCTGCTTCAGGGCGGAATCTGCGTCTTCATAGTCCTGCTGGCTCACCGCTTTATCGGCCAATGCTTCCTTATAACGGGAGGCTCTGGATTGGACCGCAGGGAGTTTGGCCTTGGCCCTCTCCAAGCTGGCCTTGGCGTTATCGAGCACAGCCTGAAAGGGTGCCGAATCAATCCGATACAGTTCCTGCCCGGCCTGGACAAAGGAGCCTTCCGTGAAAAGGCGTTGCTGGATGAGGCCGCTGACCTGGGGGCGAATTTCCGCAACGCGATAGGGAGAGGTGCGTCCGGGAAGCTCGGTTGTCAGCATGATCTGCTGTGGGGCAACCGTCATCGTTGCAACTTCCGGCGCAGAAGGCTGTGGCGCTTGGCCGCGGTTGCAGGCTGTCATGATAAACCCGCAACATAGACCCGCCCAAATTGCTTCCAATCTGAAGAATGACTTGTGAACCCGATTGTTGAGTCGCATTGGTTCCTCGATTGTTGGGATGTGGACTATTTTCATGATGAGCCACCTTTTGCAAAGAAATGGCTCATGATACCCGACACGTACACATGCGACAGTTGGTTAGGCAACAGCATCCTATTCAGCGCTACGATGTGCATCAAAGAGAGCAGGAGGAGAGCCCCGAACCAAGCGTCGCAGGGGTATAGGGACTGGTCTTTGATGCCCCGCTTCATTTGTTGTTCCAGGAATTTGGCGATTTCAAAGAGGCGATTCCGTAGCACCTTATTGTTGACGCCGCATAACCGGAATCCTATCCCGAAGGCCTCAGCCAGAAATCTGTCATTCTCTTTCGCGAGGACAGCCAGTTCCTCTACGGCCTTCTGAATGAACTTCTGCGCTGAGTCATTGCAGTTGATGCGGCGCAGACGTTCCTCCAGGTCGGCGAGAAAATGTTCCCAGACAGCCGAATAAATGTGGTTCTTGGTCTTGAAATACAGATAGATGGTCCCTTGGGCCACTCCCGCGCGCTCTGCGATGTCGTGAACCGTTACTTCTTGGAAGCCCTTTTGGATATACAATTCACGGGCGGCTTGCAGGATGGCTCTGCGCCGCAGTGGGGGCCGACAAGCCCGGGGGAGACCCCTCATATTGCTCTTCACTGCGAGTTGGGCTCCTGATGTCGATCCATCACCCCGATCAGAAAAAGGCTGACCGTCTCACGTACCCATTTCCTGCGGTAAACCGGGTCGGAAAGATCGCCAGATCGGAAGAGTTTTCGGATTTCCCGCGCATAATGATTCTGTGAAGTCAGCTGGTTGGTCAGGAATTGGGCTGCCATAAAAGGGTCCATGTCGTGGCGCAGAACCCCCTTTTTCTTGGCGGCTTTTAGGAAAGATACCACCTCGGAATCGATCCGGCCGAAGGTGCTCATGAAAATATCCCGACAGAGGCGGTTCATGATCGCGACATCTCTTAGGATAATCTGCGTCACCGCGGGGTGCTCGATCATCGTCTCTGTCCCGGACTCGAGGAACATCTCTAGCCTCACTCTAAACTCCTCCATCGTTTTTGGGGGGCGTAGGATTTGGGATACTCTATCGAAGCCTTGTGTGGCGAAATGCGTGATGATGTGACGATACAGATTCTCTTTGCTCTTATAATGGTAGTGAATGGCCGCGATATTTACCTTCGCATCATCACAGATATCTTTGGTCGAAGTCGCCGCATAACCATTTTGCGCAAAAAGCTTGGCAGCTGAAGCCATGACCCTGGCCTTCGTGTCATGTGCGGGAGACGTCATGTTGATAGCTGATCCTTTCTTCTCCATCATCTCATACCTTGCGCATCGATTGATGTCTCCCGACAATACCCGCGCGAAGCAGCCCTATTGCTTTGACCCGATGAGCGTCCTTCATCCGCGCCCCGAAAGGCAACTACAATTCCTCTTCCTCTATTTGCATCTATGATGCCCTTTGTATAGAGAGCCTCGGATGCATGCTGAACGCATGAAGGAGATGACGCCTTCTTCGCCGTCTGATGACTGGGTCTCGGGGCCGTAACCGCCACGAATAGCACTAGGGCTATGAAAAGGAGATTCATATATTTTGACATCTGCCACAAATAAATTACATCATACATTAGAATATGTCAAGTGCGGAATGGATACAATCCAGCAGACGATGGAGACAGCGCGCGTAAGTCTGCCAGATGATTCGACGGTGCGGGGGTCGGGGGCTGGGGGTAACTAGACTGTCGGAGGGACTGCTATTATTCTAGGAATCCAAAGCACAGCGCGTCCATAACATGGGCCAGCCAGCGTTCGCGGAATTTGTTATCTGCGATGTCGAAGCCATGCAGGGCCTTTATTAATCCGCCCCCCTGCGATAGGAATAAAAGCTGATTATTAAAGGAAAGCGTCGCGAGGCCCGGGTCGACCCCCGGTCGCAGGAGATGGCCCTCTTTTGCGCTTGTAAAGAATGAAATCAGGGCCTTGTGCAGCTTCATGAATGTGTCTTCAAAAACATCCTTGCATATGTCCGTCATAAGTTCCATGTCTCGAAGGATCATCTTGGCGAGCTCAGGTTGTTGCATGATGGAATCAACGCTGACTTGTAGAAAGGTTTCAAGCCTGACCACAAATTCATCCCGCGTCTTGGGCGGCCGCAATATTTGACACAGCTTGTTCATGTGGTCACTGGCAAACTGCTCGATGATGTGCCGGTAAAGATTCTCCTTGCTTTTGAAATGGTAATGAATGGCCGCAATGTCGGCCCTTGCGGCGCCACATATTTCCTTGGTGGACGTCGCTGCGTATCCTTTCTGTGCGAACAGCCTCATCGCTGAAGCAACGATTCGATCCTTTGTGTCGCAAGAGGGCGTGTGTCGTTTAGAAGATGACTCTCTTCTCATCGTTGGTTTCTTCTCTTTGGTTTGCGAATCAAGTTAGTATAAGTCATTTTGATTTGGCCTTCCACACGCACGCAGGCAATATTTAGAGCGATAAATCCGCGTCTTTGTGCATTTTCGGCCTGTTGCGTGCCTATACTAGTAGGGGCACTAATGAACTTCAGGCTCAAAGACCCGCTGGAAATGACGCCGCAGGAACGCCGCCAAAGGATCGTCGAGCTTCTGGCCAAGGCGTCCATCCGGCTGGCTGAGGAAGACCAAGGCCGCAGATCACCTCCGCCGACGCAGAAAGGCCTTGATGTTCCGCCGAAGCCGCTGTAAGCTTCGTCCTGACCGGCGGGGGCGAGGCTTGCCGGGACGCCGGGAAGGAAGGTGGGAATGACTTACATGGCCGAAACTCGAGGCGGCAAACCGGGCGAAGGGACGGACAAGACCGTCTGGGTCGCCGTCTATACCCGCAAGTCCACGGACGAGAACCTCAACGGGGACTTCACGTCCCTCGACTCCCAGGCCGAGTACTGCAAGGCGTTCCTCAAGACCCGGGAGCCCGACGGCTGGCGGTTCTACCCGCAGCAATACACCGACGCCGGCTTCTCGGGCGGCAACATGGAGCGGCCCGGCCTGCGTAAGCTCATCGCCGACGCCAGGGCGGGCAAGTTCCAGGTCGTGGTCTGCTACAAGTACGACCGCCTGACCCGCAACACCAGGGACTTCCTCTCCATCCTGGACGTCTTCGATAAGGCGGGCGTTCACTTCGTTTCCGTCACTCAGCCCATAGACACGACCTCGCCGGTCGGCCGCCTCATGCGCTCCATCCTCATGGAGTTCGCCCAGTTCGAGCGTGAGATGATATCGGAGCGGACCCGCGACAAGCTCTCGGCCATGGCAAGGAAGGGCAAGAGGACGGGCGGGTGCCTGGTGCTCGGCTACGACCGCGACCAGGAGAGCAAACAGGTGACGATCAACGAGGAGGAGGCCAAGGCCGTCCGGGTCATCTTCGACACCTATCTCAAGAAGCGCTCGTTGTGCGCCGCCGCCAAGCTCCTGGAGTCGCGGGGTATCCGCACGAAGCAGTACAAGGCCAAGAACGGGAAGGCCAAGGGCGGCAGGCGGTTCGACAAGGTGCGCCTGAGCTACCTGCTCCGCAACCCCTTCTACATCGGCAAGATCCGCCACCGGGGGGAGCTCTACGCGGGCGAGCACAAGGCGATCCTGGACGCGGAGACTTTCCGGAAGGCCCAGGAGGCCCTGAAGCAGAATGCCGTGAGGAAGAACTCGACCACCCGGGGGCATCACGACTTCCTTCTGAAGGGGCTGCTGCGCTGCGGGGGCTGCAAGACCCTGATGACGCCGCACTACTCCAGGTCCCCGGAGGGCGTGGAGTTCTTCTACTACCGCTGCAGCTCCGTCAACCACATGGACAAGACGGCCTGCCCCACCGGCAGGAGCGTCCAGGCCAAGTCCCTGGAGCAGTTCGTGATCGACCGGCTGCGCGTCCTGGGGCAGGACCCCGCCTTGGTGGATGAGATCATCAAGGCGGCCCTGTGCGACGCGGATACGGACCTGCCGCCCAAGCGGCGGGAGAAGGCCAAGCTGACCGCGGAGATGGGCAAGGTGGAGGGCGACGTCCGCAACCTGACCTCGGTCCTGGCCCGGGAGGGCCCCTCGACCGGCCACTACCGGGTCATCATGGAGCAGTTGGACCAGCTGGCGGCCAAGAGGGACGAGCTACGCTCGAGCCTGGTGGCCCTGGAGAACGAGATCCTGGACCTGGAGACCCGCCAGGTGGACGCCCAGGTGTTCCGGGACAACCTGGCCAACTTCGTGCGCGTTTTCGAGAAGATGGACGCGGCGGATCGGCGGGAGATGATTCGCCTGGTGCTGCTGGAGGCCGTATATGACAGGGCCCAGTCGGAGCTTCGACTGGGCCTGCTGCCCTTCCAGTCCTTCGACTGGCCCCTGGAAGAACGATACGGGGCTAATTTGGTGGACTGTAATAAAACTCTGCCCGACTAGGATTCGAACCTAGACTAGATGGTCCAGAGCCATCCGTGCTACCGTTACACCATCGGGCAAGACTGGTATTTTATCAAAAAAGACGGCCTTTCCAACTCCCCCCTGCCCCTGTAACAACTTAGTAACACTTCCGCAATAGGGCGTTAACCGGCCGGGGCTACGGTATTAGCGTGAGCACCCGCCGAAGCCTGAGACAGCAACTCGCGACGAAGGGCGCCCGGTACGTCTGGGACCTTCGACCCACCTCCGCCTGGGACGCCAGACCCAAGCCGCTCGGCGAGTCATCGGTTAACATGTTGCAGGCCCCTATGAGGGGGCGGGAGACTCCGATGAGGCGCGCATTCCTGGCCTTGGCTGCGTTCTTCCTCCTGGCGGGCTCCGCGTCGGCCGCTGAGCGCTACGTCGTCGAGGACACGGGCGGCTTCGGCTCCACGGGCCGGTTCGTGGAGTTCGCCTCGCGCTACGGCTGGAACGGCTACCACGTCAAGTTCAAGTTCGGCCTGGACATGGGCGAGCGGGCCCTCACCCCCGACTCGGACCTCCGGCTCACCATCACCCGCCGCGACGGGAGCACTTTCGAATACCGCTGCAAAGCCTCCCGGGAGCGCGACCGGATGTGGGCCAACATCAACATGCTCTACAGCAAGGGCATCTCGGTCATGACCGAGTGCGGCATCGACCCGGGCAAGCTGGCCAAGGCCGTGGGCATGGACGAGGACATGATGGGCCAGCCCACCCTCGTCTTCCACGTCATGATCAAGGACGGCCAGGCCGCGGCCGGCGTGCAGAAGGGCCTCTACTTCACGGAGTCCGGCGAGGGGTACGGCGCGATGCAGCAGTACATGAGCCGGGACCGCGATCCCGCCAACCTCGGAGTGCTCTTCGCCTCGGCCCTGGCGCCCTACGCCAACCATCCGGAATACGCCCAGGTCCCTAGGTACGTTCCGTAATCTGTTATACTCCCCCCTGAAGTGAAGGCGACCCTCTTCGTCCTCCTCGCCGTTTCCCTCTTCTCCTCCTGTTCAACCCCCACGTCCGGGCCGTCCGCCTCGCCCTGGGGGCTTGAGGCGAAGGACTTCGTGGTGGCGGCCGACCATCCCCTGGCTTCGAAGGCCGGCGCCAGGATGCTGGAGGAGGGGGGCAACGTCGTGGACGCGGCGGCGGCGGCTTCATTCGCCCTGGCGGTGACCCGGCCCGAGAGCGCGGGACTGGGCGGCGGCGGGTTCATGCTGCTCTACCTGCGATGGAAGGACCCCGTGCTCATCGACTACCGCGAGACGGCGCCGAGCGGGGTTTCGGCGCGCGCGTATCTCGACGCCAAGGGCGGCGTGGTCCCGGGGAAGACCGTGCGCGGGCCCTGGGCCGTCGGAGTGCCGGGCCATGTGCGGGGGGTCTCGTACGCGCTCTCGAAGTACGGGACCAAGAGCCTCGCCGAGGTCCTGGCTCCGGCCATCGAGCTGGCCGAGAGCGGGTTCCCCGTGGACAGGCACCTGCGCGAGTCCATGGAGGAGCTTTCCAGGGACGCGGCGGGGGCGCCGATGTACCGGGAGATCTCGCGGGTCTTCCTTAAAGAGGGCAAGCCCTACGCGGAGGGGGAGATCCTCCGGCAGCCGGACCTGGCCCGCACCCTGCGTCTGCTGGCCAAGAACGGCCCGGACGAGTTCTATCGGGGCTCGCTCGGCAAGCGCATCTACGACGAGGTCCACGGCCGCGGGGGTCCCCTGAAAGCCCTGGACCTCGAGCGCTACGAGGTCCGGGAACGGGAGCCGCTCCGGGGGCGCTTCCGCGGCTATGAGGTCTACTCCGCCCCGCCTCCGAGCTCCGGGGGAGCCTGCCTGCTCCAGATCCTCGATGTGATGGACAGCTACACGACGACGCCCCCCGTCCCGCTCTACTTCCACGCCCTGGCCGAAGCGATGAAGCACGCGTTCGCGGACCGGGCCGCGGTCCTCGGCGATCCGGACGCGCATCCCGAGGTCGGCCCGGACGTCGCCGCCATGCTCTCGTCCGAACATATCGCCCGCATCCGGAAGGCGATCGTCCCCGGGGCCACCCGCGACGCGGCGCGCTGCGGGAAGCGTTGGCTCAAGGATGACGGCGGCACGACGCACTACAGCGTGCTCGATAGGGACGGCAACGCCGTGGCCGCGACCGAGACCGTGAACCTCGGCTTCGGCTCGCTTTTGGTCCCGCCCGGCACCGGCGTGGTGCTCAACGACGAGCTCGACGACTTCGCCGTGAAGACGGGCGTTCCCAACGAGTTCGGCCTGTTCATGTCCGAGCGGAACCTCATCCAGGCCGGGCAGAGGCCCCTGAGCAGCATGTCTCCGACCGTGCTGGCCAAGGACGGCCGGGCCGTGCTGGCGGTGGGCGCCTCCGGCGGCCCGCGCATCATCACGGCCACGCTGCAGACCCTGCTCAACATCGTGGAGCTCGGCATGCGGCCGGACGAGGCGGTCGCGGCCCCGCGCATCCATCACCAGTGGAGCCCGGACCGGCTCTACATGGAGGACGGCATCCGCGCGGATGCGTTCCACCTGCTCCAAAAGAGCGGGCATAAGCTGGAATCGTTCAAGTCCATGGCGGGGGCGGCCCAAGCGGCGTACTCGCAGGGCGGCCGCCTCTTCGCGGCGAGCGACCCGCGCAAGGGCGGCAGGCCGGCCGGAAGATAGGTCCGGGACAGCGATGCGCTTCAAGAAGTTCTTCATCGAGATCACGAACGTCTGCAACCTCTCCTGCCCGTTCTGTCCGAAGACGGCGAGGCCTCCGGCCTTCATGACCCCCGCGCTTTTCGAGAAGATCCTGACCGGGGTGGCCGGGAAGGCCGAGGACCTCTATTTCCACGTGCTGGGGGAACCCCTGCTCCACCCGGAGTTGGGACGGTTCCTGGATTCGAGCGCGGAGCGGGGCTTCCGTGTGAGGCTGGTCACCAACGGCACGCTCCTGCGCGAGGCCGGAGAGATGCTCTTGAGCAAGCCGGCTCTCAAGCAGGTCAGCGTGTCTTTGCACAGTTTCGGGTCCCGTCCCGGCCTGGAGTCCTATCTGGACAGCGTTCTCGGCTTCGCGAGGCGGGCGTCCGCCGCCGGGGTCCTCGTCACCCTGCGGCTGTGGAACCAGGATGCGGAGGGACGCGTCTCGGAGGGCGACAGGGCCGTCCTGGACGCTCTCCGGACGGAGTTCCGCTTCAGCGATCCGATCCCCGGAGACATGGGCCCCGGCCGCGGAGTGAGGCTCGCCCCCCGCATCTTCCTGAGCAGCATGTCCCGGTTCGAATGGCCGTCCTTGGATTCGGACTCCCCGGAAGAGGAGGGCGCCTGTCTGGGCGTGCGGGCCCAGGCCGCGGTGCTGGCCGCAGGAGAAGTGGTGCCGTGCTGCCTCGACCGGGACGGCGTCGTCCTCCTGGGGAACATCCGGGAACGGCCGTTCGACGAGATACTCTCCGGGGAGAGGGCCCGCGGCATCGCCGAGGCTTTCAGGCGCGGCCGAGCCGCGGAGCGGCTTTGCCGGAAGTGCGGATACAAGAAGCGGTTCTCAGGACGCGCCCCGACGTCGGCGCCGAAATAGTTTGTAGAATCCACGAATACGGGGCGTAGCTCAATTGGCTAGAGCGCCTGCTTTGGGAGCAGGAGGTTCCCGGTTCGACCCCGGGCGCCCCGACACAGTCCCATGCTCCTGAAGCTGCGCGTCCACCCGGATTCGAAGACCGACCGCATCGAGAAGAGGGGGCCGGACCACTACGAGATATGGGTCCGGCAGCCGGCGGAGGAAGGCCGGGCCAATGCCGCGTGCCTGAGGCTGCTCGGCGCGGCCCTCTCGGTCGTGCCCGGACGCATCCGCATCATCAAAGGGGGGAAGTCCCCGAGCAAGATCGTGGAGGTCCCCGGCCTATGACCCCAAAATTCCTGTTGGGCGTTTTTGAAAAGTGCATAGTTTAAATTTCAAAACTGCATACCCGCCAGCTCGCTTGTTTTGAGGGTTTGGACGTCAAGTAGTTGGTCGTCTCGCCAGAAGCGGAGCTCGGTGACACCGC
>Ga0265297_10000481_pt1 | contig 116775 bp, 107 predicted proteins | sample Munlanlwell13791_FD_192502 | JGI IMG/M metagenome (GOLD analysis project Ga0265297, IMG submission 192502) | Leachate microbial communities from a municipal landfill in Southern Ontario, Canada - Leachate well 137-91 | ecosystem: Engineered > Solid waste > Landfill > Unclassified | place...
CGAACTTTTTGATGCTTGATCATTCCCTCATAACCGCCAGAGGCGATTCGGGAATGCTCTTCGCAAAGTTCAGAGCACATTTTTCCAGAGGTTGATGGCTCCGAACTTTTTGATGCTTGATCATTCCCTCATAACCGCCAGAGGCGATTCGGGAATGCTCTTCGCAAAGTTCAGAGCACATTTTTCCAGAGGAAAAATGTGGGCGCAGAAGGACTTGAACCTTCGACCTCTGCCATGTGAGGGCAGCACTCTAACCAGCTGAGCTATGCGCCCGAAATTTGTGAAACAGATGATATGAGAAATGATTCGCTTAAAAAGGGCGTTCTTCGTCTCATGGATCGTTATCATGGGCCCAGGAGGACTCGAACCTCCGACCAAGTGATTATGAGTCACCTGCTCTAACCGACTGAGCTATGGGCCCCAGATCTCTCTGTCTTCAAAGAGAAAAAATCGAGTCCTGTTCGTGTCCTTTCCATGGATCCAAGAACCTTGGCCCTGCAGCATCGGCCACGGCTGAGAAGTCTTTGATTCACCGTTTAGCCAAAGGCAGGGAAAATAACATAAATCCAGACAAATATTATATATACAGCTTGTAAATAAATCAACTTTTTTATTGTCTAAAGGATCGTGAAGGGGTCGGGCGGGCATATTTCGAAATGAGTCAGGCGCGGCAGGGCATCTCTTGACTATGGATCCGGTCCTATCCCCTCTCCCTATAAAAAGATACGGCAATCCCCTCGTTTGATACAGAGAAGCGAGATTGCCGTAAACTAGAAGTCAGGATTGTCTTTCGAAAAAGAGAATAGTCAGGACTTGAGGTTGCGTCTTAAGAACTGGGCCATCATTTCCTGGTTTTTTAAGGGCATAAAACTGAAGAAGGCCCCTGTTTCATAGAGGGACTTGTTGCCGTTGCTCCAGCTGGCTTCTACCAGGTGAGAAGGGTCGGAGCGGATGATCTCCACAACGCCGGTAACATATCGGTAGTTGTCTAAATGGATATTGATGGCCAGCTCAGATCCCGGAGGCATGGGTACGGGTGTTTCAAAAAGGACGCCGCTCATGCTGATGTTTTTGATCTCGGTTTTAACAAAATTGGGATAGACATAGTACTCCGCGTCAAGCTTGATAGGGACCCTCTTGTAGCGGCGGCGGTTCAGTCCGGCGTAAAGGCCGTTGCTGATCTCGCGTTCCATGAGATTGTCGCGCAGGACCACGTCATCCCTGAATTTATCGAGTTCGAATTCTTTAAACATCGCGCCGTAGTATTTCTGGATCCCCTGGCTGATTTCGGCGCGCGTGCTGACCAGCACGACGATCTCGCAGCGGCTGATCTGGCGGATCAGTTCGATGACCCCTTTGTTCAGAGGGTCAGCCATGGCGGTGGTCAGGAGTTTGTCGTGTTTTTCTATGGGGAGAACGCAGAAATCGCAGGCGCATTCAAAGGGAATGCTGGCCAGGGCATCATCCGTAATTGTATAGGCGGACAGGGGGATATAAGAATAGCCGAATTCACAGGTTAAATGCGTTGTGATATCGGCATCAGTAACGTAACCCAATTCGATCAACCGCTGACTTAAGTAGCCCCCCTTGACCTTTTGCTGCTCAAAGGCCTCTTTCAACTGTTCGGTTGTCAACAGTTGTTTTTCCAGCAATGAGGCGCCTAATTCCATGTCTGCGGTGATTTTTGGAAACATAATTTTCTGTCTCCTGATTCAACTGACAAAACGATACTTCCCCCCCTTTTGAAGAAGCTTAAATTCGTCCATTTAAAGTATAACACGAAGGTGGGATAATTAAAAGTAAATACAAACGTTTAACAAATGATAGATTTATAAATAACTATTTTTCAATATGTTATAAACTTTTAAAATTGCAGAAATAGGTTTAACAGCAGGGAAATGATGAGCAGGGAGTTGAAATACAGGGCTATTTTTGAGGCAATCGCGTCAGCGGCGAGGGGTATTTTTTCGTTGATCTTGTGTGAGATTTTTTTAGCTAAAGGCAGTGAAATGAGCGTTAACAGGGCTGTCGGTCTGACCAGGCCGGTAAAAACATAAAGGATAATGATGAGATAAGGCAGAAAAGTCAGGCAGAGGAAAAGGTTTTTTCCGGCAGAAATGGAAATGGAAGTTGCCAGAGTGCGTATTCCTTTGGCTGAATCAAATCCCCTGTCCCGGAGATTGTTGGCAAACAGGACAAGGGCCACCAAAAGGCCCGTGGGAATAGACAAAAACAGAACGTTCCATGATAAGTGGCGCGTTTGAACAGCATATCCCCCTTCCATAAGCAGCGGGCCGAAAGCCAGAAAAACAGCCATTTCCCCCAAGGCTGTGTATTTGAGGTTTTTCTGGGGATGGGCCGTGTAAAAAAAATTCAACGCGACCGCGGCCAAGAGGATCGGCCAGATCCAGACACAGCGTTTGAAGGCCAGGCAGGAGCCGGTGATGAGCGCAAGGGCCAGAAGGCCGATGGAAAGTTTCAGGAGTGTTTGCGGCCGGATAAGCCCCTGGAAGATTCCGTGAGGCCTGTAGAGAACAGTGGGCGACTGCGGCGTATCGATGCCGTGCTTGAAGTCAAAATAATCGTTAAAGGCATTGGCTGAGGCATGGAATGCGCAGGCGCCGAACAAAGATGCCCCGTAGAGGCCGATGGAAACGGTCGTGTGCTCAAGGGCGGCAGCGGTGCCCAGCGTGACGGCTGTCAGGCTTATGGGAAAAGACCATCCGCGCGTTATTAGAAAAAGCTGTTGCAGGGCCTTCATGATGACCTTCGATTATTTTTTTTCTGAGCCGGGGTTTCGCAGAATCTTCGGCGGCGGGCTCCAGGGGTCTATTTTCTGGGAAAGATAATCTTCGTTGAGGATCTTGGCCCGCAGGACTTCCTCAAAATATTCTTTGCTGTTAAACTGGCTGCTCAATTCGACGATCAGCAGCCAAACGCCGCCGATAACGAGGAGTTCGCTTAAGAATAGCCATGGATAGGAAGAGCTCATGGGAGTTTGGGTTGAAGGACGAGCTGTCTGAGAGGTTTGCGGCAGCTTTTTGCCCTGGCCTTGGCGGCGCGGTTTGGCCTGCCCAGGGCGATAACAGCCAAAAGTTCAAGATCCGAGTCCAGCCTCAGAAAGGCGCAGACTTCCTTTTTTTTATTGAGGATCTCTCCGAGCCAGCAGCTGCCAAGATTCAGCGAGGACGCCTCCAGAAGCATGTTCTGGGCGCAGGCGCCGGAGGCCATAAGGTCTTTGTCCCTGTTGTAGGAATCCCCCGCGTCCATCAGGATCAGGATGACGGAGGCGGCTTTTCGGATGACCGAAGCGTACGCTGTAAAGCGCGACAGGGTCAGCTTTGATTCTTTATCGGAAAGGACAAGGAATCTCCAGGGTTGGTTATTCAACCCCGAAGGAGCCCAGCGGCCGGCTTCCAGGATGCGCGTAATATCGTCTTTTTTTAAAGGCGCGGGGTCAAAAGACCGCACAGACCGCCTATTTTTGATCACCCTTAACAGGTCCGTCATGGGGGCCTTCTTGCCTTCTGAAACGATCCGTTATTAATCGCGCTCGTGGGCCAGGGTCATATCAAGGAAAGACCTGAGTTTGCGGGAACGGGACGGGTGTCTGAGTTTGCGCAAGGCCTTGGCTTCGATCTGCCGGACGCGTTCGCGGGTGACCTTAAAGACGGTCCCGACTTCCTCAAGGGTTTTGGGAGAGCCGTCCGAAAGCCCGAATCGCAGCATCAGGATTTTCTTCTCCCTTTCCGTGAGGGTATTGAGCGCGGAATTCATTTCGTCTTTGAGCATCACGTGAACCGTGGCATTGGCCGGTGAAACAGCCCTTTTGTCCTCAATAAAATCCCCGAAATGGGTATCACCTTCGTCCCCGATGGGCGTTTGCAGGGATATGGGTTCCTGGGCGATCTTCAGGATATTTTTGATCTTGTCCTGCGGCATGTGCATCGATTTGGCGATTTCTTCCGGCGAAGGTTCCCGTCCGTATTCCTGAACGAAGATCCTGGATATGCGGATGATCTTGTTGATCGTCTCGGTCATGTGGACCGGAATGCGGATGGTCCTGGCCTGGTCGGCGATGGAACGCGTGATCGCCTGGCGGATCCACCAGGTGGCGTAGGTGGAAAATTTATAGCCTCTCTTGTATTCGAATTTTTCCACGGCCCGCATCAGTCCGATATTGCCTTCCTGGATGAGGTCCAGAAAAGACAGACCGCGGTTCGTGTAACGCTTGGCGATGCTGACGACCAGCCTCAGGTTGGCTTCCACCAGCGCCTTTTTGGCCCTCTGAAAGCGCGTGTGACGGAGCTTGATCAATTTCAGCTGTCCCTTGAATTTCAGGGGCGGCATGCCCATGGACCGCAGGACCTTGTTCTTTTTTTGCAGGATCGCCTTGGATTCGTTTCTGGCCTTGCGTTCACGGGCGCGCTTCAATTCCCGGTCCGCGGCATCAGAGGCCTTGGAGATGTTCGTCATCGTCTGGACGATGTCCTCTAAGGCCGGGGTGGCCAGGTTCAAATCGACGAGTAAGGCGGCCGCCGTATCGTCCTTTTTGGTCCGGCTCAGTTTTTTAAGGATCTGCGAGAATTTTTTGAGGGTTTTTTCGCGCTTGATGGCGATATCTTCCTTGACGACATTTTCGATATGGATTTCGTTTGTCAGGACCTGCTGGATGAGCCGGATGATATCGTTCTTGACGAATTTTGAGGACAAAAGAAGCTGGCGGAAGTTATTCTCCGTTTCTTCGATCTTTTTGGCCAGACGCAGTTCTTCCTCGCGCGACAAAAGCGAAATCCGCCCCATCTGTTTGAGATACATCTTGACGGGATCGTCCAAGGGCAGGAGTCTGTCCTCGATCTCGTCTAAGTCTTTGGGTTCTTCCGTTTTGGAGATATCCTCAAGCTTTTCTTCGGTCAATTCGTTGTCAACGATCTGGATATCTTCGTCGTTGAGCATCTCAAAGACTTCATCGATGTCGTCGCTGGATACGATATCTTCGGGAAGGACGTCATTGACCTCGTCGTACGTCAGGTATCCCTTTTTCTTTCCCAGCGCGATCAGCTTGTCGATGCTTTTTTTGATTACCGGTTTTTCCATGGATCAGACTCCTTTTCAGCCGCCATCCTGCGGTCGCTTTGCCGCGCAGGACGCGGTTTCATTGGACCTTTGTTTGATCAAATCATTGAATTCCATGAGGAGCCCCTGGAGGTCTTCTCCTGAATTCTGGGCCTGCTGGATCTGCTTTTGCAGTTCCTGGCAGCGATGCTGGATTTTGTCGCGTTTGAGCCGCCGGACACAGTCCTCGATAAGTTTTTCCTTATTGGGGCAGTTATGGATGTCCAGAGAAGCTAGTTCGGAAATGATGTTGATGGCCTCTTCATCGCCAAGGTAATGCATCAAAAGATGCGGTTTGCAGATCTTTCCCTTTTCAAAGAAATCGTAGATAAAGGCCACGATCTTTCGCAATTTTTCTTCCACAAAATCCGAAGGCTGGACCATTTCCCGGAGCCGGTCGATCAGATGGATTTCTTCGAGCATCAGCTTAACGAGCATCCGTTCGGTGATCGGAACTTCCGTCAGGCGCAGGTGCTCGATAGCCGAACTGTTTTGGGCCTCAGGAAGGCTGCTCCCTTTTTTCAGGGATTCGCCGGCTGTCTTGAGATCTTCCATCAGCGCGCGCTCATCGACCTGGAGGGCTTCGGCGGTCTTTTTGACGTATTCGGCCCTGGTCGTGGCTTGAAGGAAATGGTCGATCGTCGGCAGGATTTCCCGGACGATCCGGGATTTTCCCGTCGTGCTACGGCTGTCGTATTTGGCCAGCAGTCTGCCGAGCCGGTATTCAAAGACCGGCGAGGCCTCTTCGACCATCCGGACAAAAGCATCACGTCCGTGTTTGCGCGCGAATGAATCAGGGTCGTCTCCTTTGGGGAGTTCGGCGACGCGCACATCGACATCTTGGCCGATCAAAAGTTCCAGCGCCCTCATGGTCGCGAGCTCTCCGGCTAAATCCGCGTCGTAAAGCATGACCACGCGTTTTGTGTAGCGTTTGATCAGCCGGATCTGGTCTTCGGTCAGGGCCGTGCCCAGGGAAGCGACAATGTTTTTGACGCCCGTTTCAAAAGGCACAATCATGTCCAGGTATCCTTCGACGACAATGGCCTGGTCTTCCTGCCGGATAAAGTCCCTGGATAATTCAAACCCGAAGAGATTTTTGCCTTTTGTGTAGACAGGGGTTTCCGGAGAATTGATGTATTTGGGCGTGGCGTCATCCAGGACCCGGCCTCCGAAGGCGATCGTCCGGCCCTTGGAATCCGTGATCGGGAACATGATCCGGTTGCGGAAGCGGTCGTAGAGCCCTCCCTTGTCTTTGGCCACGGCCAGCCCGGATTTCTCAAGGAGCGAAAGCGGAATATTCTGTTTTTTTAAATGGCTCAGCAGGCCTTCCCATTCGTCGGGCGCGAACCCCAGCTTAAATTTCCGGGCGGTCTCCCTGGAGATGCCCCGGGACAGCAGGTAATTTCTGACTTTCTGCGCGCGCGGACTTGTGATGAGAAGATCGTGATAATAAGCGGCCGCTTTTTCGTAAACCGCCAGAAGCTGTTTTTTGAGATCGTCCTGGCGTTTTTGCCCGGGCGCGCCCTCAGGCTCAGGCAGCGGGATCCCGCACCTCTGCGCCACGGTTTCCAGGGCCTCCCGGAACCCCACCTTCTCATACTGCATGACAAAGGTGATGGCGTTGCCGCCCTGGCCGCAGCCGAAGCAATGAAAAATCTGTTTTTCCATGCTGACCATGAAGGACGCGGTCTTTTCGGCATGGAAAGGGCAGTTGGCCTTAAAGTTCCTCCCCGCTCTTTTCAGAGGGATATAGGAAGAAATGAGTTCAGCGATATTGCAGCGTTCCAGCACATCGCTGATCACGCTTTCAGCGTAGAGTCCCGGCATTATCTTTTGACTCTCGTGAATCCCGAACAGGCGCGGATGGTGACCGACGCGTCGCGTTCGATTTTGTCCAGGAGCAGGTTCATCCCGAGTGAATCCGAAGAGATGTGGCCCGCGATGATGACATTGATGTTCTTTCCCTGCAGTTTTTTGAAAAGTTCCTCGCTGGCATGCATGCCGATGATCGTTCCGACGCCGGCGGAGACCAGGGCATCGACGATGTCCTTGGGTCCTTCCGTCCCTCCTGTCATATCGACGAAGATCTTTCCGACCCTGTTTTGCGGCCGGCCGAACAGAAGTGTCGGGGGCGTGTTCCCTCTCGCGGATTCCCGGTATTCTTCTATCCCCAGGAGGATGTCCATGATCTCCTTGACGGTCCCGGGTTTTTTTCGTTCCAAAAGGCCTTGCAGATAAGACACGGCGTGATTATCCGCCGGACTGTGCGCGCACATGAAGGGGATATCGAGCAGCCGGGCCGCGCTGGAGGCGCGGTGATGATTGGCCCCGTGGATTCTCCGGCTGATCTCTTTTTGCCTGTCGGCGACCAGACCTTCGGCTACATTGACGGGCACGCCCAGGGTGTGATAAATATCGGCCTGCATATCCATGACCTCCGAAAGCCCGGCGAACGCGCAGCCCTGCGGATGATGGCTCAGGGCGAGGTCGATCTTCTGCTTTTTCGGGGAATCATTCAGGCGCTCGATCAACAGCAGTTCGGAGGTGTCGATATCAATGCCGGCCATAAGGGTCTTGATGTCCTTTTCAGGTCTGCCATGCAGAAGACGGCTGTCGTCATAAGGGTTCCAAAGCCTGTCTTTGTCAAAATATGTCTTTTCTCCCGCGGAAGCGGCCTCGTAGAGTTCTTTCGTTTTTTTCAGGTCACAACGGACAGCGTCGGGACCCCTCGGGTCGGCGTCTATGCCGCAAGAGATAATGAGTTCGTATAATTTTTTGAGTTTCATCTTCCTTGGACTCCTTTTCTCCTAAGATCAGCGTTCGAGGGCTTTGAACGGTTCGGGATTGAGATGGCCGGGGACAAACTTGGAAATCAGGCCTTCATAGCTGGCCTTATAAACGGCGGGCGCCATGGAGATGAGCTTGTGTCCGAACAGCGATGATTTCGCGCTGACTTCCAGATATTGGACCGTTGAAATCGTCATGATAAAAAGAGCGATGCTGGCCATCCAGAGGCCCCGGATGAAACCGATTCCCAGGCCTGCCCATTTGTCCAGCGTGTTTTTGGCTTCGACCTTCAGCAGGAGGAAAAACGATTCCCTGACGATCCTGACCAGAATAGTGATTACGGCCGTCAGGGCCGCGAAAACGAAGACATCGCCCGCATCCAGCGGCAAAGCGGGCAATTTTTGATTCAACATGTCGGAAAGAGGGGTCGTGTAGACGTGGAGGGCCGTTACGGTGACGATCCAGAGGCTGAAAATCTTGAAAAGCTCGACTCCGGTGCCGGTTTTAATGCCGATATAACAGGTTCGCAGGACCAGACCGATGATCAGGAAGTCGACCCAGTTTATCCCCACGAAATATTTTGTCAGCATAAATTATTGAACGGCAGGATATAAGAATAAATCCACAAGACCTTTTTAAAAATTTTTGAAAGTATAACATAGGAAGCCCCCGGTGTCAAGGTCAGCGGGCCTCAAGGGGAGGATGATTGACTTCCTGGCCTGTTTGTGTTACAGTTTCGCTTATGGAAAATACAGGCAGGCAAAACCCCGTTTCTCAACAGGAGACCGTCCTGAACCAGCTTTCCAAGGCGAGGCAGGAATTGTCGATCCTTTACGAGATCTCCAACGCCATGCACAAGACCCTGGCGCTTGATGAGATCCTTTTTATTATTCTCACAGGGGTCACCTCTCATTCCGGCCTTGGTTTCAACCGGGCCATGCTGCTTTTGCTCGACAGCCAGACCGATGTCCTGGAAGGCCGCATCGGCATAGGGCCCGATAACGGCGAGGAGGCCAAAAGGATATGGAGCCTGATTGATGAGCAGAAGATGGGCTTGGACGATCTCATCAATTCTTATATTGAAACGGGCGAGGCCCTGAAGAATTCAAAGTTTTTTAATCAGGTCAAGAGCCTGCGTGTCAGCGTTCTGGAGCCCGAAGGAGGCATTCTGGCCAAGGTCTTCAATGACGGCATGCCTTTTCATATCCGGAAAGAAAACCTGCCCGTCCTTACCGGCGATCCCCTGGTTTCTGTTTTTTCCTCCGAAGAGTTCGTGATTGTCCCCCTGAAAGCCAAGGATAAGTCCATCGGACTGATCATCGCCGATAACATTTTCACGAAACGCTCGATCACCAAGGATGACATCCGCGTCCTGATGATGTTTGCCAACCAGGCGGGCATGGCCATAGAAAACTCCAAACTGTATGAGCAGATGGTCATCAAAACCCACAAGGACGCTTTGACCGAGCTTTGGAATCACGGGTATTTTCAGTTCATGTTTGACGAGGAGCTCCGGCGCGCCAAGGACCAGATGAGTTACTTAAGCCTCATCATGCTGGATATCGACAATTTCAAGAATTACAACGATACGTGGGGCCATCAAAAAGGTGATGAGATTTTGGTGAGGATTTCCCGCATCATCATGGAATCTTCGCGAAAAATCGATTGCTGCTGTCGTTACGGCGGCGAGGAATTCGCCGTGATCCTGCCGGACGCGGCCAAAAAGGACGCTTTCGTGATCGCCGAAAGGATCCGCGCGAATATCCACCAGTTCCCCTTTACCGCGGGCCCCGAACACCCTGCGCAGACGATCACAGTCAGCGTAGGAATCGCTTCTTTCCCCGAAGACGGCAAAACAAAAGCGGAGCTGATTCGCTCCGCAGACGCCGCCCTGTATTATGCCAAACGCCAGGGCAAAAACAGGGTTTCCAGCCTTCCGGTTTCAAGCGCCAAGGATTGATCCCGCTCGAACGCCTTCCTTTTTCAACAAAATCGTGTTTTTAAATGAGGATTAAGAGGATAAGGCCTTACGCTGAGGCTGTCCGCTCTTTCTCGACGACCCTGGGCAGGTTTTTGTCGGGTCCCTCCGGCTTTCCTCCCGCGTTTTCGTGGAGTTTGACGGAGACGATCTTCGACATCCCGGAACGTTCCATGGTGATTCCATACATGACATTGGCCCGGGAGATCGTTTTTTTGTTATGGGTGATGACGATGAACTGCGATGTCCTGGAAAAATCGCCGAGCATGCGGCTGAAACGGTCAATGTTCGATTCGTCGAGCGCCGCGTCAATCTCATCCAGTACGCAGAATGGCGATGGTTTGGTCTTGAAAATGGCGAAAATAAGGGCGATGGCGGACAGGGATTTTTCGCCGCCGCTCAAAAGCGTGATATTCTGCAGCCTTTTCCCGGGAGGCCGGCAGATGATTTCAATGCCGGACTCAAGGACGTCTTCCTCATCGATCAAAAAGAGTTTCGCTTCTCCCCCTCCGAATAACAGGCGGAAATAGTTTTTGAATTCTTCCGCCACGACCTGGAATGTTTCCAAAAACATCTTGCGCGTATTGCGGTTGATTTTGAGGATGGCGTTTTTCAGTGATTCCTTGCCGCCCAAAAGGTCGGTTTGCTGCTGGGTCAGGAAGTCGTGCCGGTTTTTCAATTCTTCGAGTTCTTCAATAGCCACGAGATTGACGGTGCCGAACGATTCCACCTTTTCCCTCAAAAGCTGGATTTCCTGCTGTCGCGTCTGAATGTCGGGGGCGGGGTCTTCTTCTTTGGCTTCTCCGGGAGGCAATTCGTCCAAATCCACGCTGTAGGTCGTCAGGATCCTGTTTTTGATGCTGGTGATCTTGAAATGAAGTTCCTGTTCCTGCATCTGGTAATGATGCATGTTTTCTTTGGCTCGGTCGCTTTTTTCTTCCAGGTCCATGATCTGTTTCTGAAGATAATCGATCGTGTTGACTTCTTCGATGCGCTGCTGGCCAAGCGACCTGTGTTCGGCGGTTTTGTCTTCAATTTCCTGTTCATTGGCCTGGATCTGCAGTTCCAGGGCCGCTGCCTCCTCTTCCAAGGTATGGGATTTTTCCCTGGACTCCGAAATTTCCTGTTCCGTCAGCGTCATCGTGTGGCTGTCCTGGCCCAGGGCGTCCTGAAACATCTTGAGGCTTGACACCAGATCTTCTTCTTTTGCTTTCTGGCTGCTGAGTTCGGTTTTCAGCTGGGTGATCTCGACCAGGTTCTTTTCTCTCTCTGCCAGGTGGGTATTGATGAGGGTCGTGTTCTGGACGATCTTTTCTTCCCAGGATGAGAGTTCCGCGGTCACGGTGTTGAGTTCGGCGCGGTATTTTTCGTCGTTCTGCCTGGCCTGCTGGAGATCCCTGGTGACATCGGTGAGTTCCAGCGCGATGACCTCCAGCTCTTCCTGGATCTTTTTGGCGTTTTCTGAAAGATTGGTATTGACGGCTTCCTTATTGGTGAGCGTGTATTTTTCTTCCTGAAGTTCGCCCTCCACCGCTTCCATCTGTTCGACGGCACTCAGAAGCTCTTTTTCGTTTTCCGAAAGGAGGGCCCTGAGACCGCAGCTTTCCTCCTCGATTTGCTGGGTCCGTTTTTCCAGGGTCTCCAAGTCAAAGGAAATAAATTTGATCTCGCATTGAATGCGGTAAGCGCCGCTGCCTTCATCAAACGAAACTTCCCGCGCGTGAGCGATGATGCCGGAGACGTTGTCGGGCGGGGCCTGGCGGAGTTCAAGGATTCCGTGGCCGGCCTCGGGCATGCTTTCGTACTTCAGGCGCAGTTCTTTGAGGAAGGTTGCCTGAGACTGCAGGCTTAATTTTTCATTTTCAAGGGCCCTGAGCCTGGCCTCCAAATCTTTGAGCAGGGTCTCAAGAGAGGTCTTTCGGCCTTTGATTTCCTCGAGTCGGACCTGGATTTCGTTGATGCGGGAACGCTCCTGGCTGATCTGCTCGGTCACAGAGGAGATATTTTTTAAGAGCTCTGCGTTCTCTTCTTCGGTTTTGATCTTCTCGGTCTCCAGGCGTTTCTGCCTCGCCAGAAGCCCGTGAAGGGCCGAGGAATTCTCGTTCAGGAGATTGTTTGTTTTGCTTTCGGCGATATTGCCTTCAAAAATCCTGGTTTTGAGTTCCTTGTTTTCTGTCTGGAGGCGCTCGGTTTCCGACTGGAGGTCCTGGAGGGACACTTCCCTGTCTTTGAGCAGGACCTCTTTGCTCGCGAAAAATTCCGCCAGGGTCTTCAGCTGGGTGTTGAGATCCGCCAGATTGTTCTGATGGTTGGCGATCTTCAGGGCCAGCTGTTCTTTTTGGGAACTCAGCATGACGCCGCGCCGATCGAGGTCTGCGATCCTTTCGTGGTTCATGCGGATGTGCTGCGAATGGCCGGCGTTATTGTTTTCCAGCGCCGAGAGGGCGGTTTTGAGTTCCGCGATGCGCCCGTCCAGCTCCTGGAGCTGTTGCTGCTGGTTCATCAGTTTCTTGTCCAGCGATTGCAGCTCCGTGTTGAGCTGCGTTTCTTCCTCCGCGGATTTTTTGGAAAGCTCCGACAGTACGGCCAGTTCGCCTTTGACCGCCTTGAGTTCCAGGCCGGCAAATCCAAGTTCGGCGGTTTTGAGTTTTTCAAAGATTTCCTTGTAACGCCTCGCCTTGCTGGCCTGCCGTTCGATCGAACCGATCTGGCGTTTGACCTCCGTGATGATATCGTTAATGCGCAACAGGTTATTGTCCGTCTCCTCGAGCCTGCGCATCGCCTCTTTTTTCTTGATCTTGTATTTGCTGACCCCCGTCGCTTCGTCAAAGACAAGGCGCCTGTCCTCCGGTTTTGAACTGATGACCAGGTCGATCTTTCCCTGTTCTACGAGAGAATAGGATTCCGCCCCGATCCCCGTGCCCATCAGCATTTCATTGATGTCTTTAAGGCGCACGATATTATTGTTGATCAGGTATTCGCTTTCCCCTGACCGAAAGAGCCGCCGGGTGATCGTGACTTCTTCGTAATCGATGGGAAGGATCTTGGCTTCATTGGAGATCGTCAGGGAAACTTCCGCCATGTTCTGCGCGGGAACACTTTCCGTGCCGTTAAAGATCACGTCTTCCATCTTCGCGCCGCGCAGGGACTTGATGGATTGCTCCCCCAGGCACCATCGCATGGAATCGAAAATATTGCTTTTGCCGCAGCCATTGGGTCCGACAATGGCCGTGATGCCGGGCTCAAAATGCAGGACTGTCTTTTCGGCAAAAGATTTGAAGCCCGCGATCTCCAATTTTTTGAAATACATAAATTTTAGCCCCTATTTGTTCAGTTTATCCTTCAGCATTTTGGTCAGCATCGGCACCACTTCGAAAACATCCCCGACGATGCCGACCGTCGCGACCTGGAAGATCGGCGCAGAAGGGTCGTTGTTAACGGCGATGATCATATCGGAGGACTGCATCCCGACCAGATGCTGGATCTGCCCGGAAATGCCGCAGGCGATGTAGATTTTCGGACAGACGGTCTTTCCTGTCTGACCGACCTGATGGGAGTACGGCATCCAGCCGCTGTCAACGGCGGCCCGCGAAGAGCCGACCGCGCCGTTCAAGACCTGAGCCAGGTCTTCCAGGAGCTTGAAATTTTCGGCGCCCCTCATTCCCCGGCCTCCGGAAACGATGACATCCGCTTCGGCAATATTGACGGTGGAGGTCACTTCCTCGATGATATCCAGGATTTTGGTCCTGGAGGCATAGACGTCTTCATCGAATTCCTCGATAACCACGCGACCGGACCTGAGCGTATCACAAGAGGCTTCTTTCATGACTTTATGGCGGACGGTGGCCATCTGAGGCCTGTGATGGGGCGTTATGATCGTCGCCATGATGTTGCCGCCGAAGGCCGGGCGCGTCTGCAGGAGGATTTTCTTGTGAGGGTCGATATCCAGGCCCGTGCAGTCGGCGGTCAGGCCCGTATGGATTTTGACCGCGACGCGGGAAATCAGGGAACGGCCTATGGACGTGGCACCGCACAGGATGATCTCCGGTTTGTGTTTTTTGATGAGACGGATGAGGACGCTGGTATAGGCGTCATCGGCGAAATTCTTCAGGTGCGGGTGATCCACGACGTAGACGGTATCTGCTCCCCTGGTAATGATGTCCTGGGCCTTGTCTTTGATGTCGTGTCCCAGAAGAAGGCCGCAAAGCTCGCAGCCCAGCTTGTCGGCCAGCTCCCGGCCTTTCCCCAGAAGTTCATAGCTGACGCTCTGAACGGTTCCCCGTTTTTGTTCACAAAAGACCCAGACGTTTTTGGCGCTGGTATCCGCCGGCGCCACTTTTTCGCGCTTGATCGTCAACGCCTGAAATTTACAGGCCTCCACGCAGGCGCCGCACAGCGTGCACATCTCGACCTTCACCTGCGCTTTTTTGTCGTTCATCACAAGGGCGCCGAACGGGCAGGCCTTGACGCACAGGGAACAGCCGACACATTTCTCATTATGGATATGAAGTGACATGAATTTCGTCCTCGTGTTTTGCCTTCAAGCGGTTCGAGCAAAAAAGCCGAACCGAATCATGCCTAAGGCATGTAGGATTGAATAATGTCGGCGATCTTTCCACAGGCATCTTCGGTCAGCCCCTGGAAGATCTCCCCTCCCTTGCGGCGCTCGGGTGAAAAAATCTTGACGACCTGCGTGGGAGAGCCCTTGAGACCCAGGCGCTCTTCTTCACAGTCGAGCCCAGCGGCGTTGAGAAGTCTGATCTTGACGCTTTTGGCCCGCATTTTGCCTTTTAAGGACGGCAGGCGGGGTTCGTTGATCTCTTTGACGACCGTTAAAAGACAGGGCAGCGGGGTTTCGACAATATCAAACCCTTCTTCCGTCATGCGCTCGACGACGGCCTTGGGGCCCTGGATGGAATCGATTTTTCTGACATAGGTGACCTGTGGGATGTCCAGGTGCGTGGAGATCCCCGGCCCTACCTGCGCCGTGTCTCCGTCGGAGGCCTGTTTGCCGCAGAGAATGATTGTGAAGGGGTTCAGTTTTTTGATGGCGGAGGCCAGGGTGTAGCTGGTGGCCAGGGTGTCGGATCCCGCAAACGCCCTGTCAGAGACCAATACCGCTTCATCAATGCCCATGGCGACCGCCTCGCGCAGGGCGCTTTCCGCCTGGGGCGGGCCCATGGTGATAGCCGTGGTCGTGCCTCCCAGTTTTTCCTTCAGCCGCAGGGCTTCCTCAATGGCGTACATGTCAAAAGGATTGATCATGGACTGAACGCCTTCCCGGATAAGGGTATTGGTTTCGGGATTGATTTTTACGTCCGCGGTGTCAGGGACCTGCTTGATGCAAACAATAATATGGGTCGTGTTGGTTTCCATGCTCCTCGCTCTTTTTAGTCTATCGGGCCATTTCTTTGATGAGGTGAAGGGCGATGATGTTGCGCTGGATCTGATTTGTGCCCTCGTAGATTTGCGTGATCTTCGCGTCGCGCATCCGTTTTTCCGCGGGATACTCTTTCATGTATCCGTATCCTCCGAAGATCTGGACGGCGTCTGTCGTCACCTTCATCGCGACATCAGAAGCGAACAGTTTTGACATGGCCGAGGCGTTGGATACGTCTTTGACTCCGGCGTCGATCATACGGGCGGTTGAATAGATCAGGGCGCGGGCCGCCTCAACCTGAGTGCCCATGTCCGCCAGCATCCACTGGATTCCCTGAAAGCTGGAGATGGGTTTGCCGAACTGGACCCTTTCCTTGCCGTATTTGACGGACGCCTCCAGGGCGCCGGCGGCAATCCCTAAGGCCTGGGAAGCGACTCCCGGACGGGAGATGTCGAACGTTTTCATGGTGATGATGAAGCCCATGCCTTCTTTGGCCAGGATGTTTTCTTTCGGGACTTCGCAGTCCGTAAAGATCAGTTCGCGCGTCGAGGACGCCCGGATGCCGAGCTTGTCTTCTTTTTTGCCGAACGTGAACCCCTTCATGCCTTTTTCAAGGATAAAGGCCGTGGCCCCGCGGGCGCCTTTATTTTTGTCCGTCATGGCGATGACCACATAGACATCGGCATCTCCGCCGTTGGTGATGAAGTGTTTGGCGCCGTTCAAAATGTAATGGTCGCCTTTTTTCTTGGCGGTCGTCTGGATCGCGCTGGCATCCGAACCCGCCGAGGGTTCCGTGACGGCGAAGGCAGCCAGTTTTTTTCCGGCAGCCAGATCCGGCAGGTATTTCTTTTTCTGCTCTTCCGTGCCGAACAAAAGGATCGGATCCAATCCCAGGTAAGAGGCGGCAAAGCAAAGCGTGATGCCGCCGCAGGCCTTGGACAGCTCTTCCGTCGCGATGCAGGTTTCTAGGACCCCTCCTCCCAATCCGCCGTATTCGGCGGGAATGGAAACCCCGAAGAGGTCGGACTGCGCGAGGATCTTGACGATAGGCCAGGGAAATTCCTCGGACTTGTCGTATTCCGCGGCGACCGGAGCGATCTTTTCCTGCGCGATCTGCCGGCAGAGGTCGCGAATCATCATCTGTTGTTCATTCAAAAGGTAATCCATTCAACTCTCCTTTTTGGTTTTTTATTTGACCTGAATATTCTGGATCAGGGCTGTTTCTCCGCAATCCGGGAATTTCGGACATTGGCAGCATTCCGCCCAAACCTTGTGCGGCAGGCGCGATTTGGCCGTCACTTTAAAACCGAGTTTTTTAAAGAATTCGGGCTGATAGGACAGGGTGAAACACTTTCTGACGTCGAGTTCCTGCGCCTCTTTGAGGCACGCCTTGACCAGAAGGGCGCCCAGACCCTTGCCCTGGTATTTTCTTTCAACGGCCAGGGATTTGAGCTCGGCGAGATCGTCCCAGCCCACGACATGCAGCGCGGCGCAGCCGATCACCTGCCCTCGCTCTCCTGAAACAACCCAGTAATCCCTGATATGTTCGAAAATCTCATTGAGGGACCGCGGCATCATCAGGTCTTTTTTTGCGAAAGAATTGACGATCGCATGAATGGCCTGCGCGTCCTTGATCCTGGCTTTTCGGAGGTTGTTCATTTGATTTTTGTCCCTTTGGCCACGACAACGACCCCGTTATCGGAGATCGTGAAGCGCTTGCGGTCTTTTTTCAGGTCATAACCGATGACGGTCCTTGGGGGAATGTTGACGTCTTTGTCGATAATGGCTCTGCGGACCTTGGCGTAACGTCCGACATTGACGCCTTCCATGAGGATGGAATCGTGGACTTCGCTGTAGCTGTTGACGCGCACGTTCGGCGAAAGGATCGACCTCTGGATCCGCCCTCCGCTGACAATGCATCCGCTGGAAATCAGGGAATCAAGGACCAGGCCCATGCGGTCAGGGTTTTCGTCGCCGGCGAATACGGTTTTTGCTGGCGGAAACTGCTCCTGATAGGTGCGGATCGGCCAGTTTCTGTCATAGAGGTTGAAGATCGGGGACACGTCGATCAAATCCATGTTCGCGTCGTAATAGGCGTCCAGGGTCCCGGCGTCCCTCCAATACTGCGCCTCATTCTTGTTTTCGTCCTTGAAATTATAGGCAAACACGCGTTTTTTTTGCTTGAGCATTTGAGGGATGATGTCTTTTCCGAAATCGTGGGATGTGCTTTTGCGCGCGTCTTTGACCAATTCCTCTTCCAGCGTTCCCCGGTTGAAAAGATAGATGCCCATGGAGGCATAGATCATATCTTCCTTGCCCGGGATTGTTTTCGGCACGGACGGCTTTTCCTGGAATCCGAGAACGCGGTGAGAGGCGTCGGTTTCAATGACGCCCAGTTCCCAGGAAAACTCTTTTTTGAATTCGACGACTGCCACCGTCATGTCCGCCTGGTTGGCCCTGTGAAAATCGACCATCGTCGCGTAATTCATCTTGTAGATATGGTCGCCGGCCAGGATCAGGACCATATCCGGTTTTTCCTGATCGATGGTGTAGATGTTTTGGTAGATGGCGTCCGCCGTGCCCAGATACCAGCTGGCCCCCACCCTTTGCTGCGCCGGGATCACGTCGATATATTCCCCGAGCTCGTTATTGAAAAAATTCCAGCCCATGCGGATGTGCCGCTGAAGGGAAATGGATTTGTACTGGATCAGGGTGTGGATTCTTCTGAGACCCGAATTGATGCAGTTGGAAAGCGTGATGTCGATGATGCGGTAGATGCCGCCGAAGGGAACCGCCGGTTTGGCCCTGTCTTTTGTCAAAGGGTAAAGCCGTTCGCCCTTGCCTCCTGCCAGAATGAACGTAACAACGTTGGGAATCATCGGCTATTTAATGGAAAAAATGACGCCCAGGATACCGAGCCTGAGGATCATGATCCCGATTGCTCCCAGAAAAATATAGCTGATCTTGGAGATGGCTTTGATCCCTGATTTTCCCAGCCAGATGACCAGGACCTCTGAAAAACGCAGGACCAGCCAGGCCAGGAGCATATTAAGGATTAAGGACGTCATGGTCACAAGGGCGCCGAAGGTGTCTAGGAGCATCATGGTTGTCACCAGGACCGCGGGCCCTGTGATCAGGGGGATGGCCAGGGGGAATATGCCGACGTCTTCCCAGTTTTCCTTGGCGGTCCCCGAGGTTTTGGATTTTTCCGGCATCAAAAGGTAAACGGACAGAATGAACAGAAGGATGCCGCCGGCAATGCGCAGGTCGTCGATCGTGATGCCCATGGCCCTGAGGATCAACTTTCCCAGGAGTCCGAAGGCCAGCGCGAGGACCGTGGCGGTGAGGATCGACTCAGCCAGAAGCCTGCGTTTTTGTTTTTTTGAAAGCTCGCCTGTCAGGGCCAGATAGATCGGCACCGTGCCGATGATGTCGATAGCCAAAAAGATCGGCACGAACGTGACAAGATAGGGTTTGAGGATCGACGTTAACATAGGCATATATTATACAAAAACACGCATGAAAAACAAGAAAAATTCCTCACAAGCAGGTTTTTCGTTGAAAATTTCAGGTCCGGCTATCGGGTTTTGGCCGTTTTGGAACTCAGGCCCAGGGTCTTGATCTTCAGGCCCGGGCTGGCGCTGTTGTATTCAAAGGCTTTTTTCCAGTATTTCAGGGCCTCTTCCCTGTCTCCCTGCTTATCCAGCAGGTCTCCCAAAGCCTCGGCGTATTTTGGTTCTTTTTCAGACAACGCGACAGCCTTCTTCAGGCTTTCTACGGCATTTTTCAGATCGCTTTCTTTGAGGATCAGGGCCTGGACGTAATACGCTTGCGCGTATTTCGGCTGGTTCTTGATCAAGGACGCAATGACCTTTCGGGCCTTGTCGTCTTCTTTCAGGTGGTGGTAGATCAAAGCCAACCGCGCCCGCATCCAGGGCTGACGCCCCCCATAGAGCAGATTCAGGCGCGCGTATTTATACGCCTGCGGATAATCGCCTTTGTCAAAAAAGTAGTTTTGCAGGTAAAGATATGCCTCGCCGTTATTCGGCATGATGGACAAGGCCTGTTGCGCCTCTTTCCGGGCCGCGTCAAAACACTCCAGGGCGTTCAAAAGATGCGCCCGGCGCAGGAAGGGGCCCGGAAACCTCTGCGCGATGCCGATCTTCAACAGGTCCGGCGAAGGCGGCTGCCATGTCTTCAGGTCGATGCCGAACTGCCTGATCAGAGAGGCATTTTCAGGAATGTCTAAAAGAAAGATCAGGCTGTTTTCGTCAAAGTAGACGATGACCCATGCCGGGTCGTAAAAAAGATAACGGATCAGACCCAGGTGCAGGTCCTGGAAAGGATTGCTTAAGAAAAAGCCCTTGATCGCGTAACGGTCAAAAAGTGCGTCTAAGGCTTCTTTCTTTCCTTCGCCCGTTTCCACATACTGTTTGAAGAATTCCGGTCCGTAAAGCTCCGTTCTTCCGTCTATGAAAACCTGCCGGAAAGGATAGGCCCTGCCGATGAGATAGGAGCCTGAGTTGAAATCGTTGAACATGACCCGGGGAAAGGGGTGTTTCAGGAGAAAATCAACCGCTTTCGATGGAAATCGTTCATTGGAAATCCCCCATAACTCCGACTTGAGCTCGTAGGTATCGAAACTGAAAGTGGCGGATTCCACATATTTCAGCGTTCCTTTGGCCGGATAATAGAACAAGAACAGCACGAGCCCGTAGAAGGCCAGGGTATTGGCGCCCGGCCAGGGAAGCCGGGGCCATGTTTTTCCGTTCTTAAAAGCCACGCTGAAATTCTCAAAAATGATAAAGGCGGCCACGAGGCTGAAATAAGCCACGTTGCGGATGGCCAAAAGGGAAAACGCGAGAAAAAAGATTTCCAGGAAGACGTTCGTGATGTTCAAATGACGGAAATTGACGCGAAAGCTGAACAGGGACAGAAGGATTAGGATCTTATAGTAAAGGAAATGATGGACATCCAGGATATTGTGCCAGCTGATCGGCCTGGCCAATTCCTGGATATATTGAAAAATGAGTTTCCCTTCGTTGCTGATCTGGCTTAAGACCGTCAGAGGATAGACCGCGCCGCGCAGCCCTCCGGGATTGATGAGGCTGGCCAGGATCATCAGGCAGAAGATGACGAGCAGGGTCCTGATCTGCGGAAAATCCAGGGCGTTTGTTTTCCATTCCAACGGCTTCGGGATCAGCCTTTTGACGGCCTCGGCCAAAAGGAAGAGGAAAACGACAAGGGGCCCTAAAAAAGAAAAACCGTGCATATTCCCCCAGATGATCTGGAGCGCAGGAAGCAGCCAGAGGGTTTGACGACCCGGGAATTTCTTCAGAAGGAATAAATACAGCGACAAAAACAGCAGGCTGAACATGTCGGGCCTGACGGTGAAGCGGTAGGTCATAGCCAAAAGCGTCAGGTAAAGGACGATAAAAATAAAAACGGGATGGGTTTCTTTAAAGCTGAAGAACAGAAGCAGGAGGAAAACGGCGATGAACACAAGGTTCTGCATGACGATCAGGCCGTCAGGACCGCCGGTCAGAGTGCTGAAATAAGCCAGGAGCTGGAACAGCCATTCATGGTTGACCCAGGGTTTTCCCTGAAGAGTAAAGGAAAAAATGTCGCGCAGGGGGACATGGCCGGTTTTAAAAATGACCTCCCCTGTTTTGAGGTGAAGCCAGATGTCCAAGTCGGCGATCTCGCGGGAACAGTAAACCGCCAGGATCGAAAAGAAAAAAACCGCCAGCAGCCTGTGGATGATGAAATCAGCCGAATTTTTTAAAGCGCGGATATCGCTCATAGAAAATGGCAGCAGCGCACCCAGTGCTCTGGGGAGATTTGAACGATTTCGGGAAGATGTTCGGAACACTCTGTTTTTTTCAGGGAGCAGACCTGCCAGAAAGGACAACCGGCGCCGCCGGCGCCTCTTGCGGCCTGGGGTTTTTCATGTAATTTCGAAAGGGTCATCAGCTGCCGGGTGTAAGGGTGAAGGGGTTTATTCAGCACAGCCTCCCTGGGGCCGCGTTCGACCATTATACCAGAATGCAGGACCAGAATGCTATCAGAAATGACGGGGAGCAGCCGAGCGTCATGAGTGATAAAGATCAGGGAAAGTTTCTGCTGTTCTTTCAGGTCAAGAAGAAGGTTGAGGATCTGGGCCTGGACGGAAATGTCCAGAGAAGACGTCGGTTCGTCGCACACAAGGATCTTCGGCCCGCAGGACATGGCCCTGGCTATGACGATCCTCTGTCTTTGGCCGCCGCTGAATTCGTGCGGGAGCCTGTTGAGGCAATGTCTGTCCAGGCCGACAAGGTCCAGGCTTCTTCTCAGACGGTCCCGGATATCATTCATCCTGTGAATGATAAGAGGTTCTTTGAGGCTTTGGCCTATTGTCATCCTTGGGTCCAGCGCTTCCCAGGGGTTTTGCGAAATGATCTGGATGTCCTTTGTCCTGTCGGATATCGCCGGGGAGAATGACAGAGTGCCCCTGGTCGGCGCGATGAGATTGGCGAGTAAGCGGGCCAGCGTCGTTTTTCCGCTTCCTGATTCTCCCATGACGCCCAGGCTGTGTTGTTCGGGGAGCCGGAAGCTGACGTCTTCCAGGGCCCGGACGCAGGCGCGGGCGCGGCTGAAGATGGAAGCCCGCAGGGGGTAGTATTTTGTCAGGTGTTCTGCGGAAAGAAGCATTTTATCTTTCTTGAATTTTCCGTTTCAATAGTTAATGGTTCAGCCTGCGCGCAGGCCGGCATGCCGAAAGGACAGCGGGGATAAAAGGCGCAGCCTCTGGTTTCGGCGTTCAGGGCCGGCACATGACCCGGGATAGGCTGAAAACGTTTTTCTTTCAATCGTTCCGGCAGGCAGTGGATCAGGGCCCGCGTATAGGGATGCCTGGCGTGACGGGTCATGTCTTTGGCAGGGCCGCTTTCAACAATACGGCCCGCGTACATGACGGCCAGCGTATCGGCAAAACTCTCCATCAGGGAAATATCATGGGAAACCCAGATGACCGAAAGGCCTCTGGTTCTCACTAAAGAAAGGACCAGGTCGATGATCGACCGTTGGGTCAGAAGATCTAAGGCTGTCGTGGGCTCATCGGCGATCAAAAGTTTTGGGTCCGCGGCCAGGGCCAGGCCGATCATGGCCCTTTGGTTCATGCCTCCGCTTAACTGGTGCGGATAGCGGCGCAGAAAGTCTCCGGCAGGCCTCAGGCCCACGTTTTCTAAAATCCTGACAGCCTCCTGCCGGGCTGTTTTCGCGCGCAGGCCCCGGTTGTTACAGAGGATCGTCTCCGTCAATTGTTCACCGATGGAGAACAGAGGATTCAGATGGGTGCCGGGTTCCTGAAAAATATAAGAAATGCCCTTGTCGCGCATCTTGCTGATGTCCGTTCGGCAAGAAGGATCGCAGGAGCGGCCCGCTAATTCCAGTTTTTTCCAGCTGACCCTGGAGCCCGGCGGCAGGAGCCCTGTGAGCGCGAGCATGGTCATTGTTTTTCCGCATCCGCTCTCCCCTGCCACGCCCAGGATCTGTTTTTCTTCCAGCGAGAAACTGATGTCCCGGCTGACAGCCAGCGGGCCGTGACGGGTCGGCAGCATGACGTTGAGGTCACGGACTTCAAAAAGGCGGGTCATGGTCTTCCCCCTGCGGGATTCCTTAATCCTTCGCCTATCAGATGAAATCCCAGAATGGCGCAAAAAATTCCAAGCCCCGGGAATAAACTCATCCACCATGCCACGCCGAGCGTGGCCCTGGCGTCGTTAAGCATGTTTCCCCAGGATGGCGTAGGCGGCTGAATGCCGACCCCCAGGAAACTCAGGGCCGATTCCGCCAGGATCGCCGAGGCAATACCCAGGATCATGGTGACAAAAATGGGCGCCGACGCGTTAGGCACCAGGTGCCTCAAGATCAGTCTGGCGTCAGAGGCTCCGTAAGCCCTGGCCACAAGGATGTATTCCCTGTTTTTTAGAGTGAGGATTTCCGCGCGCACAAGGCGCGCCAGCCCCATCCACCCGGTGAGGCCGAGGATCAGGATGATATTAAAGACGGATGATCCGATCAGGGCGATGACCGACAAGATCAGGAAAAAAACGGGAAAGCAGAGCATGATGTCGGTGAAACGCATCAGAAGCTGGTCCAGCCAACCGCCAAAATATCCGGAAAGGCTTCCGATCAAAATGCCCAGGCATCCGGCAATAACGATGATCAGCGCGCCGACCGTCAATGAAATCCGCGCGCCGAAAAGGAATCGGCTCAGGACATCCCGGCCGAGCTGGTCTGTCCCCATCCAGTGTTGAAACGATGGCGGCGATAAAAGCTGTTCGGCGTCGATGGAATCCGGTTCAAAGGAGGCCAAGACGGGCGCCAGCAAGGCTAAAATCAGAAGCAGGCCGATAAGGCCTGTTCCCCACGCGAGCGCTATGGAAGGTTTTGATCTATTTTTCTTCTGCGGCATAGCGGATCCTCGGGTCCACGCAGGCATAGCCGAGATCGGCCAGCAGACTGCCTATGATCGTCAGAAAGGCGGTGGTGACCAGCATGGCCATGATGACAGGGTAATCCCTGGACATGACAGACAAAAAAAACAGGCGGCCTGTCCCGGGAATGGCGAAGATGGATTCAAAAATAACGCTGCCTCCGATCAACCCCGGCACGGACAATCCCAGGATGCTGATGACCGGCAAAAGCGCGTTCTTCAAGCCGTGCTTGTAGAGAACGACCCTTTCCGGCAGGTTGCGGCTGCGGGCCGCCAAAATGTAGGGTTTTTCCAGGACGTCATTCATTTGATTCCGGATATAACGGGAAATCCCGGCCAGGCTTGCCAGCGCGGAAACAGCCACCGGCAGGGCCAGGTGGCGCGCCAGGTCCGCGATTTTTTGCGGCCCGCTGAAATATTCAAAGTCCAGGCTTGTGAGCCCGCTGACCGGCAGCCAGCCCAGTTTTACGCCGAAGAGATCCATCAGGACCAGGGCCAGCCAGAAGGCGGGCAAGGCAAAAGCCGCAAACATCACGACCGCAGACATCTTGTCGAACAAAGCGCCTTTCTTGACGGCGGCGATAACCCCGGCGGGAATGCCAAAAAGAAGGATCAGAAGCAGCGACAGGCCGTTGACGGCGAGGGTGACGGGAATGGTCTCCAAAAATTTATCTATGACAGGCCTGCCATCGGCCAAAGATGTTCCGAAATCAAAACGAAGGATCCTGGTAAACCATTTTTTATACTGGACCCAAAGGGGTTTATCAAGGTCGTAGAGTTTTTCCATCTTTTGCCTGGCTTCATAAGAGACCTTGGGGTTAAGGTCGCCTAGGGCCGCGTCCGTGGGGCTGCCTGGAGACAGGTGGATGACGAAAAAACTCATCAAGGAAATGCCGATCAGAAGAGGGATCAGCCCGAAGAGACGTTTCAGCAGATAGGAGAACATCGTGTCAAATCCGTTCCTGGATCATCGTTCGATCGTTTTGTATCTCTGTTTTTCCAAAGGGACCCACCAGCGAATGAAATTATAAGCGATGCCGTTGGCCGCGGGCCTGATCCCGCAGAACCGGGAACTGATGATTTCAAGCGCGTGGCTCGCGTAAAGGAAAATGACGGCGTGGTCCCCGGAGATCCTGCGGTGTATTTCATGATACTTTTCCCGGCGTTCTTCCACGGAAAATGTTTTTCTGGCTTCATCCAGCAGTTGATCGACGCGCGGATTGCTGTAACGCAGAAAATTGAATTCTCCCGGCCTGGTCTTCGATGAATGCCAGATATCGTAGCAATCCGGGTCCCGGCCCAGGGCCCAGCCCAGAAGAACGGCCTCGAACCTGCCTTTTTGGATAAATTCGGTTAAAAGCGCACTCCACTCCAGGACTTTGATCTTGACTCTGATCCCGGCGTCCTTAAGATATTTCTGGATCATTTCCGCGGTTTTGATCCTTTGTTCATTTCCCTGGTTTGTCAGGATCTCGAATTCAAAAGCCTCTCCGTTTTTATCGAGAATGCCGTCTGCGTCCGAATCTTGCCATCCCGCGCGCGCCAAAAGCTCTTTTGCTTTTCCGGGGTCGTAACGTTCTCCCTCCACCGTGGTGTCATAGGCCCAGGATTGGGGCAGAAACGGCCCGGTGGTTTTTTCCGCCTTGCCCAGAAGAACGACGCGCATGATCTCTTCCTTATTGACGGCCAGCTCCAGGGCCTGTCTGACCCGTTTGTCCCTGAATTTCGGGTTTTCCAGATTGTATCCTAAATAGGTGTATCCGAACCCGGGGAGTTCGAATGTTCTGTAGTTTGTTTTGAAAAAATCGCTGTGTGTTTGTTTGGTAAATTGCAGAGGCGTCAGCGCGGCGGCATCGATGCCCCGGGTTTGCAGCTCAAGGAACGCGGTCGAGGATTCGGGAATGACCCGCGCGTAAAAGCGCTGGAGATAAGGAGCGCCTTCAAAATAATCCTGATTTGCCGTGAGCTCGATTTTTTCCTGGCGTTTCCAGGCCTTCCAGCGGTAAGGGCCGGTGCCTACGGGATTGAGAGAAAATGAGGTCGTGTGCAGGTCTTCGTTTTCCAACAGGTGCCTTGGCATGATCCACATGGTCCAACTGGCCAATCCCGGAGAAAAAACCTCGTGATAGACAATTTCAACGGTGTAGGGATCCAGGACCCGCAGGCTGCGGACCTTGAGGAAATCGCCGGAATAAGGCGTGGCAACAGAGGGGTCTGTCAGCTTTTTATACGTGAATTCGACATCGCGCGCCGTGAAGGGCTCGCCATCATGCCAGCGGACATTTTTTCTTAAATGAAAAATGATACGCAGGCCGCTGTCTTTGATCTCCCAGCGCTCGGCCAGGTCTCCGGTGAGTTCCAGGTCTTTGTCGTATTTCAGCAGGCCGTTAAAGATCAGGCCGCAGATTTCCGCGCTGGCCGAATCCGACGCTAAGATCGGCACCAGGACGCGGGGTTCGGACAAAACGGCCGTCACGATCGTATCGCCTGCGGCAGGAACCGAAGAACAGGAGTCCTGCGCGACGCCTGCGCCCGCCAAAAACAAAAAAACGGCCGATACGAGCGAGCAAACAAAAAGGCCACCTGAGACACTCAGGTGGCCTTGATTGGGCAGGAACAATTTATTGTTTCGCTGGTTCGCTCGGCTGCGCATTTTGCGTGACAGCGTTGGCCTCAGGCGTTGCCGTCGGCGCGTTTTCACCGGCGATTTCCGCGGCAGGGGCGTTTTCCTTGACGGGTTCGACGGGTGTTACTGCCTGCGTTTGTGACGGTTTATACTCCCTCTCGACCAGGGAACGGCTTTTCTGAATGGATAAAAAAGCCAGGGCGAGACAGGTCACAAAAAAAATAACCGCCAGGATGCTGGTCGATTTGACCAGAAAGGCGCTGGTCTTTGTTCCAAAAATAGATTCCGCGGACGAGAATGTATCGATGAGCCCTCCGCCTCTGCCCTGCTGAATCATGACGATCAAAATGAGCATCGCGCACACGATGACGTGGATACTGATGACTAACGCAAACATAGGTGGTTCTCCGTCTTTTGTCCGCCGCGCTTAAACGGCGGTTGGTCTTTATGGGGCGAAATCCGGTTCCATCCGCTCATCATTCCTGGAACCATCCTAAAGCAAGGTCGAAGGCCATTCATCCACGGCCTTCGGCTACAGGGTCAGGGCCGCGCAGGCAGCTTTAACGATCTCGGCAAAATTCTTGACATCCAGGCTTGCCCCGCCTACCAGGGCGCCGTTGATGTCTTTCTGGGACACGAGCTCTTTGGTATTTTGGGGTTTGACGCTGCCTCCATACTGGATGACGATCTCAGAGGCGATGTCCGGGGTATAGAGTTCTACCAGGAGCCCGCGGATAAACTGATGGACTTCCTGGGCCTGCTCGGGGGTGGCTGTTTTGCCGGTCCCGATGGCCCAGACCGGTTCATAAGCGATGATGGTTTTCAGGATTTCTTCCGGGGAAAGCCCTTTGAGGCTGTTGGTCACGTGATCGGTGATGACCGCAAAAGTTTTTCCGGCCTCCCTCTCCTCCAGGGTTTCGCCTACGCAAACGATGGGAATGAGACCGTGTTTGAGCGCAACCTTTGCTTTTTTGTTGACGTCCTGGTTTGTTTCATGAAAATATTGCCGTCTCTCGGAGTGTCCCAGGATGACGTGGCTGCAACCCAGTTCTTTGAGCATGACAGGCGAGATCTCGCCCGTGAAGGCTCCGGAATTCTCCCCGTGCATGTTTTGGGCCCCCAGCTGGATATTGGATTCATAGACGATTTCTGAAACTTCATCCAGCGCGGTAAACGGCGGACAGATGATGATACCGATATTGCCGATATCATAAAGTTCCCGTTTGAGCCCGTTGGCCAGTTCCATGGCCTCCGCCACGGTTTTGTTCATTTTCCAGTTGCCTGCGATCACGATCTTTTTCATGGTTTGTCGGTTCCTTTGTCTAAAATAATCTGTGTCAGCTTTTGTCTTTGAGGGCGGCAATCCCGGGAAGAATTTTGCCTTCCATGAATTCCAGGGACGCGCCTCCGCCCGTGGAAATATGCGTCATTTTGTCCTCCAGCCCGAACTTGGCGACTGCAGCAGCCGTGTCTCCGCCTCCGATAATCGTCCTGACCTTGAGCGTCGCCAGGAACTGTCCGATCTCTCTGGTCCCTTTGGCATAGGTGTCGTTTTCAAAAATACCCAGCGGGCCGTTCCAGCAAATCGTTTTGGCGTCTTTCAGGGCATCCTTAAACAGCTGAATGGTCTTTGGCCCGATATCCACGGCGATCATGCCGTCGGGAATGCTTGCGTCCGGCGTCGTCTCCCTTCTGGCGGGCGCTTCGATATTGTCAACGGTTAGATGGTCCACGGGAAGCACGACCCTGACGCCTGCCTTCCTGGCTTTCTCAAGGGTTTCTTTGGCCACATCCAGTTTGTCTTTTTCGAGTTTTGAATTTCCGATGGAGATGCCCTGGCTTTTCATGAAGGTATAGGCCATGCCGCCGCCGATGACGAGCGTATTGGCTTTGGACAAAAGGTTCTCTATGACGCCGATCTTGTCGGAAACCTTGGCCCCTCCCAGGATGACGGCAAAAGGCTTTTCGGGCGATTCCAGGGATTTCCCGAGATATTCGATCTCTTTGTCGAGCAGGAATCCCGCGACGGAAGGAAGTTTATGCGCGATGCCTTCCGTTGAAGCGTGGGCCCTGTGCGCCGTTCCGAAGGCGTCATTGACGTAGATGTCCGCCAGGCCGGCTAAGTCCTGGGCAAAGGCAGGGTCATTGTCTTCTTCCTGGGCGTGAAAACGCAGGTTTTCAAGCAGGATGACTTTTTGCGTTGAATTGGCTATGGCCTGAGCGACCCCGGGCCCTACGCATTCATCAAGTTTTTTGACCGGCGTTTTGATCAACTCTTCCAGGCGCCTGGCGACAGGGTCAAGCCTGAGTTCTTCCTTGACCTGCCCGTCAGGCCGGCCCAGATGCGTCATCAGAATGAGTTTTTGAGGGCCTTGTTTAAGGATGTACTCGATGGTGGGTAAAGCCGCCCTGATGCGCGTGTCATCGGTGATCGAGCGGGTCTTTTTATCCTGCGGAACGTTAAAATCGACGCGCATGATGATTTTTTTGTCTTTGAGATCGATATCTTTAACCGTCATTTTATTCATGGCAATCTCCCTGGCGCATTATTTCTTTTCAAAAGGATTATGAAAGAATCGGGGCGCGGCATCTAAAACATCTCCCAATTGATTGTGGCATTATATCAGATTTCATTGCCTTGTAAAGGGAAAGAGGATGACGGACGGATGCTTCTTTTGATCTTAAGGCGCGCTTTTATGCTTGTCAGGCTCAGTTTTTCGGGGCCAGGGAGCGCGGCCAGTTCTTTGTGAGAAAATATGATCTCGCGGGCGAGCTCCTGTTTATCCGTGCCCTGGTGGTAAAGGCTGAAGGCCAGATCCAGCCACAAATCGATATTCTTTGTGTTTTTGGCAAGACCCTTCAAAAAGAGCTGTTCGGCCTTTTTGTATTGTTCCGCCAGGTAATAGACGGACCCTGCCAGGCAAAAGGTAAAATCCGAATGATCCCACGACAGCCAATACGCGACTTTTTTTCTGAGCAGGACCAGGAGCTCGGGATGGTCAAAGACCTTTTCCGCCAGGCTGTCCATGAGGGAATTTCCCCTGATCAGCCGGCTGGAAAGCTCATTGGGCCTGTAATAGGGCAGGATGCCTGTTGTTTTATACAGGTCTTTTTTGACGCGGCGCAGGCCCAGGTATTCTTGAGGGTTCCTCATCCGGTCCTTCCTTGCGAAAAATCCGCCAGAAAAGGATATTCCGGCGCAAAATCCGTCAGGGGCGTTGACAGGCGTTTGACGATCTTATTTTTTTTGAAAAGAACGCAGGCCCTTCCTTCCATTTTTAACGCGTCGGCGGCAGCGAGGTCTTTTTCCAGGATGTTTTTGGAAGTATCAGGGCATGGGAAAAAAACAGAACGGTATCTGAGCAGGCCCTTTTTATCAACGGACCCCTGGAACCCGTAGAATTTTCGCTCATAAAAAACCAGGTAGGGCCTGCTCAAAAAGTCATCGGCCCTCTTTACGTACCCGGGTTCATGTTTGAGGATGGCTTTTCTGAGCCGCCCCGCCAGCTTTTGGGTTTGGGGACAGTCGTAGCGGCACGGCATGTGATAGATATAGGAATAGATCGTGTCTTTGAGCAAAGGGTTGCAGAGAGGCTGGAATTTGCCGTTGGTATTGCGCATGGCCTCATACAAATGGCTGTATTTTGTCCAGTCATTGCGGGCGCGGAAAAACCGGATGCAGCAGGAAGGATAACCCAGGACCGTTCCATATTTGAGATGGTCGGCCCTCGGAGCGAAAATCACCCTGTTGTTGACGATCACAGGGTACCACATGGCTTTCTTGAGCACGTTTTTGTCTTTGGACAGGAAAACATGGACTTCTTCGTCCGTGGCTTCCCCCGGCCTTTTGGCGTAAGCGCAGGTTGTCGTCAACCGCTCTCTCCCCAGCACTGTAGCGGGGACGGTGTCTTTGCCGACATTGCGGAAAGCGACGTCCTGTCTGACATGGATGCCGTACCCGCGACAGGCCTTGATGAATTCGGCGAGCCTGTTTTTGCGGATCCAGTCATCGAGGAGGGGTTTGTGTCCCAGGACCAGAGCCATGTAAAGACCCAGCTGGAGGCCGTTATTCTTGATCTCAACCAGGTCCGCGCAGAGATGCCGGGGTTTGTAGACGGTTGTCAGGGGGTTTGTCATGGGGGAGTTCTTCACCTGGATTAATATTTTTATGGCAGGGACAATATACTATATAGTAAGATATAGCTCAATGAAAACTTCCCGGACCAATGACACTTTGAGCCGCGTGATCCCCGGTCTCAATTATTTGGACCAGTTGAGACTGAGGGCGGCGGCCAAAGGAAAGCTTTTTTGCGGTCCCTCCTCGGTTTATATTGACCTGACCACGGCCTGCAACATCAACTGCCACTTTTGCTGGAACCACTCCCCTTTGAACCGGAAAAAAGTCTTTAAAAAAGATATTCAGCTTCCGTTTGATGTCATAAAGAAGATCGTGGACGTTTCTGTCGGCTGGAAGGTTAACGAGATCCTCCTTTCCGGGGACGGCGAACCCACCCTTCATCGCCATATCGCCCGCATCATTTCTTATGTGAAAGACCGGCCTTTGAAGCTTTTTCTGGCCACGAATGCCACTTTTCCGGAAAGGCTCCTGCCGTCTGTCGGCCGCGCCGACCACGTCTTCATTGATTTTTCTTCACCCGACAAAGATCACTACGGTTCTTTTCAGTCCCCGCGCAACAAGCAGTTGTTTGACCGCGTGAGAGGCAATATCGCGCGGCTTTCCTGCCTGGCATCGCGGCTGAAAAAACCCAGGCTGACCGTCGCGTTCATCATCACCCGCCTCAATTATCCGCAGATACCGGCCACGATGGCGCTGTTGGGAATGCTCAAGGTCCACGACGTGGCATTCAGGCTCGTGGAAGTTACGCCCTCCACCAGGCCCCTGGCGCTCACGCGCGAGGACAAGAAAAAATTGCAGGGGATCATTGAGAAGACGTCGCGAGGCCGGTTTCCCTTTCTTCATAATTTGCGCGACGTAGGTCTCGGCCTCCGCGATTATCATAAATCGGGATTTCATTTTTCAAGATGCTTTAGCGGCTGGTTCAATCTCTCCGTGGATGTCAATCAGAATGTCGGGATCTGCTGCCACAATGAGCGCCTGAGGATCGGAAGTCTCAAAACTTCAGGCCTGCGGGAAATCTGGGAAGGCCGCAAGGCCGCGGTTTTAAGGAAGCTTTGCCGCGACAGTTTTGACCTGGCCCGGCCCCCTTTTGAAACGGAATGCGAATGGTGCCATTGGGCCGGGTTCAACCGGAAAATCGAAAGGATTCTCGCTCGCGCATGAGAAACGCGTGGAAAAAAATCACCTTTGAGATCACGAACCGCTGCCGCCTGCGATGCCGTATTTGCGGCATCTGGCGGGAGCGCCCGAAAACAGACCTGAGCGTTTCCGGCATCCAGAAACTCTTGACCGGCCTCGATTCGCCGGCAGCTGTTTCTTTGACCGGAGGAGAGCCTTTCCTGCATCCGGAGTTCGACGTCCTCTACAAAGGCCTTTACAGGCTTTTTCTCCTCAAAAAGATCCGTCGCATAGACATCGCGACGAACGCGACGTCTCCGAAACTCGGCGATTTTTTAAAACATCATCCGGGGGCTTTAACAGTCCCCCTTTCTTTTTCGGTGAGTCTGGACGGCTTGAGAGGCGTCCATGACGCGCAGAGGGGCAAGGCGGGCTCGTTTGACCGCGCTTTGAAGAACATCCTTTTGATCAAAAAATACGGCCTGCCGCTGGCGCTGAAATTCGTCATCACGCCTTTGAACTACGGGCAGATCGAAAAGGTGCGCGCGCTGGCGGAGCGGTTAGGGGCTCCTCTTTATTTGAAATTTTTTGAGGAGCTTGGGTCTTATTATCACCGGCAGAAATGCCTTTCCATGAGGCTGGATGCGGCGGAATTGAAAAAAACAGGGAAAATCTTAGGCCGGCTTTTGGCCCGGGAGGCTGAAAAAAAAGACAACTCCTTTGCGGTCTTCTCGCTGAAGGCTCTTAAAAACTACGCCGATAGAGGCAATCTCGGTTTCATCCGCGCCTGCGTATCGCCGGCGTGTTCGTTATTTGTGACCTGTCAGGGGGATATCTACAATTGTTTGAACCAGGCCAAAATCGGCACCCTTGCCTCCTGGCCGTCCATCGATCTTTCCCTGGCGAAAAAAATAACGCGCGCTGCCCGTTTTGGAAAATGCCCCGGGTGCCTTTCCTACCATGGGTTTTTAAAAGAGTGCAACCTGTTTCCTCTATCTTAACTTCCTGCATTTGTCCTGGAGCTGAAAATGTTTGATCTTTTCGCAGAGCTCCTTTTTTTTGGCGCTTTCCCTCAGGTTATAATAAGCCAGGTCGCGGCCGAGTTCATCGAGGATCTGGTCTGATGGCCCCGTCCCGAAAAGGGCGCTACAGAAGATCGTCCTGTCATAGGGGACATTGGTCATGATCTTTTCGCAGGCGGTCTGGCTGCTGAAATACTTGAAGCCCATGTAACATCCCATTGCCTTCCTGTTGTCGATCTCCTTGGGCGCCTGGAATTTTTTGCTTTTGGCGAATTTCACGCTGCCCTGGCTGAAAAGGCTGAAATTTTCGTTTTGCAGCCCCGAGCAGATTTCGGCCTTCCCCTGATCCAGGGCCCCGCAGTCATTTTTTTTCATGTGTTCGCAGATATCGGCAAAATCCCGGTCGGAGATCTTTCCGCACGAACCTTCGGCAATGTAGCGGAAATTCAGCAAAAAAACCGCCTCTTCGCGGCAGTCCTTCTGTTCGTAGGCCTCTTTGCAGGCGTCAATGTTTTCATCCCTGACGGCCTTGTATTCGACCAAAAGGGCCTTTTTGCGGTCCTGGGCCATCTCCTGGGCCATGATGTCGTAATTCGGTTCATCCTTGGTCTCCTGGGCCCGCAGGTCCGCAGGGGAAAACAGCAGGAAACCGAACAACAGCATTATCCACGTGTTCTTTACGGCCATAGCTTTCTCCTCTCTGTTTCCATTTCGTAAAATCAGCGACGCGACAGAAAAAATTCCAGTTCCGCGCAGGCGCGCCTTAAACCGTCCAGCCTTTTTTCAAGATCGATCTTCACCAGCGTTTCAAACAGCTTATCCGGTATTTTATAATAAACCGAAGAACAATTAAAGTCCTGGATGCTGAAAAGATAATTCTTCATGTGGATGAAATAGCGCCACAAAAGGAACCTTTGCTTCAGGTGTTTTTTCTCGTGTTCCCCCTGATAGCAGAGTTTGAGAAAATTGCTTATCTCCATATCCGGATACCGGTAGGCCAGGTAGGCGATATCATAAACATTGTCTGCGTATCGCGCGCATTCCCAATCCAGGATGTAGACCCTTTTGCCTGAAATGAGGATCTCCGGCTCTCCGTTGATCAGGGAAGGAAAAATAGATTCCCGGGTTTTCGAAAGCTGTCTTTGGAAGAAAGACATTTTTTCTTTGCAGGATAAGGCTTTCCGCAGGAAGGGCTTGAGCAGCGGATTATTTTTTTTCTCGCAGGAAAGGTTTACGCATCGCCACAATTGCTCCAGCTGTTTTGCTTCCTCCCCGATCATCGCGGCGAGGCTTTTTTTTCGGGTGAGCCGGATGTCCTTGAGTTGACGGAGAGCCCGGGCTATTTTTTTCAAATGAGTCCCGGCGGATCCGGGATCCCGCAGGAGTTCTGAGCCTTCAATATATTCCTGCGCGAGGACATCCTGACCGTTGAGCTTGAAGCGTCCGTAGTAGGGGGGAATATGGGGAAAACGGGCCTTTGTCAGCCGGTCGAGGGCTTCCTCTTCTCTGCGGAAGATGGTTGCCGGCCTGGCCTTCAGGATCAATTTATGTCGGGGAATTTCCGCGATATACAAGCTGCTGTTTAATGTCTGACAAAAAGGATAGATCGTCGCTTGTGAGAGGATTTCGTTTGAGATGGAGGTCATTTTTGCTGGGAATTTAAGGAAAACATGTTATAGTCTTGTATAGAATAGCACAAAAAACCGTGAGGGTAAACCGAACAATGAAGGGCGATTTCCGCAATTCCCGGCGTTTGAATAAATTCGTCTGCGACCGCTTGCGCACGGCCGGGGTTTGCAAGGATAAGACCTTTATCGGCCCCGAATGGCTGGGGGTGGAAATCAATACGGCCTGCAATTTCAATTGCGTTTTCTGCTGGTTCCATTCCCCGTACGTCACCTACCAGGGCAGGGCCTGGCAGCTGGAACTCGAGAAGTTCCAGGAGGCTGTGACGGACGCCGCCGAAATGAACTGCCGTTATATTTATATCACCGGGTTCGGCGAACCCACCCTGCACCCCGATCTTCCGGAGATGATCTCTTTCGCGAAAGCCAAAGGCCTGCACGTGGTGGTGACAACGAACCTGAGCGTCTCTTCCCCCCGCGTCCTGCAGGGCCTCCTTTCGGCCGACGAACTTTATGTCACCTTCTGCGGCGCTGACAGCCGGCAGTACAAGCGCATGCATTGCCCCCGGACAAAGAGCTATTTTGGCAGGGTCCTCTCGAATATCCGCGCTTTGCAGAAAATGGCCGGACCTGAGCGTAAGGATTTTTTTCTTTTGAACGTGATCGTCAATAAGATCAATTATCAGGATGTCGGTGCCCTGGCGGATTTGGCCAAAACCCTCAAGATCCGCAGGATCCGGTTTTCCGGCTTCAGCAAAGTGGAACAGACCCGCTTTTTATCGTTGGACGCAGCCGAGGTGTCCGCCCTTCAAAAAAAGATCGCCCGGCTTTCCAGGCTGCCCCACTTCGATATCGATGAGAACCTGATGCTCCCCTATTCGAAACTCGAACGCTGTTTTATGGGTTGGTACGCGTTGCTGCTGGATGTTTACGGAGAGGTCCGGGTAGGATGTCTGGATCCCGCGGCCCCTGCGGCAGGCAGTATTTATAAGGAGCGCTTGAAGGATATCTGGTTTTCTCAGGCCTCGCAGAAGATCCGGCTGGATATGAAATACCGTTTAAAGAAGAAGGAAAGCGGACATTGCCCTTTCTTTCATCGCAACGCCCGCCTGGAAGAATTGATCGCAAAAAAATGACTTCAGAAAAAGCGGGATTGAACGAAAAATTTGAATTTTATTTAAACGCCCTGAGAGCGGACATCCGGCGGCTTTCCAAAAAACACGCCCAGAGGGCTGTCCTGGTGACAGGCGGCCTGGATTCTTCTCTTCTGGCTTGTCTTGCCCGCCCTTTCGGCCCTGTTCTCTATTTCGCTTCCCTCACAGACAAGGAAAGAGACGTTTATAACAGACAGGCCGCTTTGAAATGCGGCCGGCTGGCCAAACGGCTGAACCTGAGGTTTGAGGTTGCGCCAGTGGATTTGCGCGGCTACAGGGCGAGCCGATTGAAAATACAAGGTTTTTTGCGGAAAGAGTGGCTGAAGGAAGACGAGGACCTTCCGGCTGTTTATTCTTTGTTCAAACGCGTCAAGATGAGGCAAAAGCCCGGGACCCTGGTCATCAGCGGCATGGGATTCAATGAATTTTTTGAAAATTCAAAAGACGCCCTTGTTCGCTACGTTTATGAGAAGCTGCCCTGGGAACGCCGCGCTCATGAATCCATGGCGTCTGCTCTCGGACTAAGTTTCTGGGCCCCCTATACCCGCAAGCGTTCGCTCATCTTTTTTAAACCGCAAGACAACCGGGGGAGCGTCAAGGACGCGTTCAGGCATTTTCTTGTTTCCAAAGGCCTTGTGCCTGAGGACATTGCCTTTCAACCCTCGCTGCATTCGGAAATCCCCCGCCGATTCCTCAGGGTGAATCAGACCGCTTCATTTTGATGCTGGTATTTTTGGAAGGTCAGCAATTCCATGATCGTGTCGCAGCCCTTTGAGAAGCCCTTGTTCAGGGCCTTGACGATATCAAAACTGAAAAGGACATAATCCCTGTAAACCGCCGCTCCATTCAAGGCCCGGAATCTTTTTTCATATTGACGCAAAAAATAAGAATAGGCGTGACGGTTAAGCTCAACTCCTTGTTTTGTGAAGGAAACAAGGGAGTTTCTTTTTTTGACCGGCTCGGGAAGACAGAGAAAGACGTCGCCGCAGCAGACATATCCCGGAGGATGCAGGCTGAGATCCAGAAAAGGCCCCGGGAGACTGGCGAGGTCGTCTTGAACAAAAAGATTCCGACGGCCGGGCCGTGAAAAAAGTTTCGCGTATTCCCTGCGGAACAGGCGTTTTTCGGCCCCGTTCCAGGGGCAGAGCGCGGCTGGCGTGACGTCGATATCCGAGAACCCCTGGCGTTTCAAATGATCGAAATTACGCTTAAGGGAGGCGGCCGCGTCGGGCGTGACCGTCATGGTGCAGGAAATATCCAGGCCTTCCTTCAGGCCGTCTTTGATATTTTTCAGGATCATCCTGTAGAGACGGGCCGAAAGAGGTTTTCTGTGGCTCATTGTCGCGTCCTGCCTGCCGTCAAGGCCGATCTCCACGGCGATCCGGAATTTTTTAAAAAATTCCCGTTTGTCTTCATCCAGCAGGATCCCGTTTGTCTGGACGCCGATGCGGATCCGGCGACTGTCCTTTCTGACCCACAGGATCATCTTTTTCAAAAGGTTCCATTCCAGCAGAGGCTCTCCCCCCGTGAATTCAAAACACGCGGGCCCCCCGGCAGGCCTTTGCGTAATCCAGCAATAAAAATCCCTGAAAACATCCCAGGAAATGACCCGGCCTTTTGATTTATCCTTAAAAAAACAATAATCGCAATCCAGGAGGCATTTCTCCGTGATATAGATAAAGGCGTTGTGCGCGCGCGCTTCAGTCATGGGGTCTGGCGTCGATGATGTGCTGAAATTTTCCTGTCGAGTTTTTGGGAACAGCGACGCTGGAGAGGCGTATCCTCAAAAGATCGCCGGCCTTGCGGGCGACATTCCATCGCTTGAAAATTTCCTTCTGTTTGGCCGCGTGGGAGGGTCTCAGGTGAAGGACGAGCGTATCCTTATAACTTCGGGGGTTTTTCCCGATCACCAGGAAAAAATCAGGGCGCGCGAGAATTTCCTGAAGGCTTTCAAGGATCTCTCTCTTGGAGAATATTTCCCCATCGATAAGGATGGAATCGTTTGTCCGTCCGAATACGGTGAGACGGCCTTCCCCTTTTTCGTATTTAAGTTCGACTCTATCTCCCAGACAGTAGCGGATCAGCGGCACGCAGAGGTTTTCCAGGTCGGTGATGATGATGCGGCCCTTTCCCTGCTCTGCCGTCTCGCCATCGTCCTTGAGGATTTCGATAAAAAGGCCTTCATCGAAGAGTTTCATGCTCTCTTTTGGGCGGCCTGCGGTCATGGCGAATCCTGAAAATTCCATAGAGCCGTAATTATTGTAAATCCTCACACCGAAGTATTTTTCTATATTTCTTTTATAACCGGCGAAAAGGGGCTCCCCGTTGACAATGCATTTATTTACGGAATGCCCGTTCTTGAGTTGTTCCAGGACGCCGTAAAGCTGATTGGTGTAGGAGTTGATAACGGAGGGTTTGAACCTTTTTATGATAGCGATGGCCTCGAGCATTTGCGGGCGGGTCCGGATAATTCCAAACGGAATGACGGTTACCCCCAGCCGCCGGAAGGCTTCTTCCATGATGGAACCGCCCCCGTTGAGTTCGTAGGCGCACAGATTCAGGCAGGTGTCCCCTGGCCGGATCCCGCAGGCGGCGTATGTTTCCGAGACCCTGGCCACATGCCGCTCGTAACAGGCCTTCGGTTGAAGGATCAGAAGCCTTGATTCCGTTGTTCCGGACGTCGCGGTGATGCGAAAAGGCGCGGCCTTCGGGTTAGGCCTGACGTTTCGCAGGATATCTTTATCGGTCAGGGGCAGGCGCTTGAAATCCTGAAAATCTTTCAGCGGCAGGCGCAGGCGCCTGTAGATCGAAGCGTAGCGAAATGATTTTAAAAGTTTGTTGACCTTTTCCAGGAGCAGCGTTTTTTTGATCATGAAGGTTTTTTAAGGGAAGCGGAATGGTCCCATTTCAAGGCGCCCAGCAGACAGTGTCTGCAGCCGTGTTTTTTGATGTCCCGCATGAGTTTTTCCCTGCCTGAAAGCAGGTTTTGCCAGTCCCGCTCATCCAGTTTTTTGAAGCGGCTGACCGGGCCGGACTGGAAGCAGGTGTAGATCTCGCCCGTGCACCTGACAAAAATGATCCGCTGCGGCCTCAGGCACCTGCGAAAAACCTCATCCGGGACAACGCGTCCCTTCATAAAATCCCGCAGATGCACGATCTGGTATTTCCGGCACTTCACGGCTCCCTCATCCAGGATACGGTCCCATTGCCAGGCGCTTTCTTTTTTCCAGCCATCTGTTTCCAGCCCGTTATCGAGCGGTTTGTCATAATGATAAAAGGAACGCGTTTGCGTCGTGTAAAAGGCGTATTCGATCCCGCAATCAAACGTCCTGGCCAGTTGATAAGCCCTGTAAACATAGCGATGCGTCCAGGGGCTGACGACAAAGAGGATGTCGACCTTATGGCCCTGGCTGCGTAGAAAAGCGATGGCGCGCGTGACATCCCAGAAGAGGCGTTTGCGCGGCCCGCAAGGGCTGTAATCCTCCTTCCAGCCATGCAGGGTGACGCTGAAGGAAAAGCGGTTTTTTAGAGCGTTCGGGATGACGGAGGTGATCGCTTTCAAAGGCGCCAGGAGACTGGCGTTCGTATTGATGTTGAATTCACGGATCCTGTTGGAAGCCACGAGAGGCACGACTGTTTGCAGCAGCCGGATGATGAGCCTGTATTCCAGGGTAGGCTCCCCTCCTGTTAAATTCAGGCATTCCAGGCGCCGGGTATGTCTTAGCAGGAACTGGATCAGGTTCTTTAATGCGCTCAGGCTCAAGGTCGTCTTGTTTTTTTCGCGGTAAATATTGCAGATTCGGCATTGCAGATTGCATTTGTTGGTCAGCATGACCTGCACGCTTTTTAAAGGCAAAACTTCGGCCCTGTCCTGCGTATCCCGATGGCGGATTGTTTTTGTCATATTATTTTAAAGATGCTTTGTCATGGAATTCCCGGACTGTCTTGACGACCCTCAGGCATTCCTCCTGTTTCATGAAGGAAAACAGGGGCAGATGGAGCGCCTCTTTTCCATAACGTTCGCTCACCGGAAATTTTCCGCGGCTGTATTTTTTGAAAATGGCTGCCGCGTGGACGGGGCCATACGGTTTTTGCCAGATGATGCCGTTCTTGTAGAGGAATTCTCCCAGGGCGTCTCTTTGCCTGGAGAGGACCACGAAATTCTGCGGCACGCTGCGGTCGCCTTTTTTGTCCGCAAAAATGGTCAGGCCTTTGATGCCGGAAAGCCCTTCCTCATAAAGGCGCCTGAGCATGACCCTGGACTGGACGATCTTGTCCAAATATTTCATTTTTGTCTTGATGGCGATGAGGTCCAGAAGATACATCCGGGCGAAACGCCTGGAGATCTCCAGAAGCGCGTCGTCATCCTGCCACACGCGCGTGTAATCGCGGATCTTCTGATAAGCCGGGTCGTTGAAACAGACCATGCCGCCCCCGCCACCGCTGGAAGACAAAGGCTTATAGTACGAGAAGGAAAAACAGGAAAGGTCCGCGAAGGATCCCAGTTTTTTGCCTTTGTGTTCGGAACTTTCCGCCTGGCAGCAATCCTCGATGACCAGCAGGTTTGAGCGTCTGGCCAGGGCGACTATCTCCTCGATGGCGCAGGGCCTGGCGAACATGTGCGGGCAGAGAATGGCCTTTGTTTTCGCGGTGACGGCGGCCGCAACGGCGTCCGTGTCCATCTGAAGGTCTTCGGAAGAAATATCCACAAAGACGGGCCTGGCGCCCGCGTAGATGACGCTCAAAGGCACGGCCGGATAGGTCACGCTGGGAAGAATGACTTCATCGCCCTTTTTGATGCCGCCCGACAAAAGGCTCAGCTGCAGGGCGTCGGAGCCGGAATTAAGCGCCAGGGCGGACTTTGTCCCGATATACGCCGCGAAAATTTTCTCAAATTCCTTCAACAGGAGTTCCGTGTCATTGTGGCCCTGGATCCTTTTGAAATCTGTTTCCAGCTGGGCCTGGAATTCTTTCAAAAGCACCCTGTCGATGCGCAAATCTTCGTACCGGATGGGGTTCAAGCGAAATCCTCCTTATCCATAAAACAACGATCCAGCGTTTCGATATCCCGGCAAAGCGATTCATAGCGTTTGAATTCATTTTTCCTGCCAGCGTTCGGCATCTTCCGCAGGATGCGGGCCGCGTTGAAATTGCTGAATTGCCTGTAGCTTCTGGGTTGCCGGTAAAACGCGGCGGTTTCTTTAAGAAAATCGCCAAGCCTTTTTTGATGGATGCTGACTCCCCCGTCCCGGAGCTTCATAAGAGAAAACTGTTCCCGGACCCTGGAGGGAAAAGTCAGATAGGTCCAGTTCGGCAGGATCAATCCGTCCGGCTGAACCACCAGGTCGGTAGCCATGGGGCCCAAAACGCTGTACCCCTTTCCCACGAGGTGTTGTTTCTCTTTTTTTTCCAAAAGGAGGATCTTGCGGTATTGCCTGAGGAATTCCTCTGCCGCGCGCCTGTTCCAGCCCGCCCGGAAGGCCGGATGGACCTCGACCGCCTTTAAACCCAGTCTTCTCAAAAAAGAGAAATTATCGAAAAGGGACCGCGTCTCAGAAGGCACAACAGTCATCGTAGGGCTCATCCGCAGCCGAGATTTGACGGCAAGGGAGATATTTCGCAGGCAGCGGGAAAAATTTTTCAGCTCAAATCCGATCCTGTGACGGTGATTGGCAAAAAAAGCCCCATCCAGGCCGGGTTCTATCACGGCGTCGCACGATCTTAAAACCGCCAGCGTCTTTTTGTCGAAAAAGAACATGTTTGTCTGCAGGGTGATGTCGCTTTGCGGGAAGAGCCGTTGTATGAGGGCGATGGATTTTTTAACCAGCGGCCATGCCAAAAGCGGTTCCCCTCCGGAAAAAACAAAATCATAACTCCGGCCCCGGGGAAGTGCCTCCAGAAGCGAATGGATCTGACGGACCGAGAGCGTCTGTTGTTTGTCCCTGCCGCGAAAGAAACAATAATCGCAGGCCAGATTACAGCGGCCTGTCACAAACAGCCAGATATTGTGGAATTTCATGCCCGAGGGTATTTTATCCATAGAGATGATCCTCGAGGATCTTGATGGACTCCCGCGCTCCGTTAAACCATGAACGCCTGCATGGCCCCGTCTCCGGCACAATCTTAAGCAGGGCATGGATGTTTTTTTCAAGGGTTTCGCAGTTGAGGGCCTGTTCCATGATGATCTTAACGGGAAGAAGTGTTTTTAAATGGCGCGCCCTCCAGAGCTGTTCGGTTGTTTTGTAAGGCACGAGAACCGCAGGCTTATGAAAATCCAGAAGCTTTACGGACGTATTATACCCCGCCATATTGACGCAAAGGTCGGCTTTTTTCATAAGCCGGATAAAATCAGCCGGGGGAAGGCTCTTGAACAGGCGCACATTGGCGCTGCCCTTGGCGAGCTTTTGCCAGGCCCTCCATTCCTTTTGAGGTGTGGAAGGCCCGCAGATAATGGCAAAAACCATGTTTTTGTTCCTTTTGGCGGTCAGCAGGGACGCGGCAATGATCTTTTGATTGACAATCCCCCCTCCACGGCTGACTAAGATCAGTTTTTTGCCTCTCCATCCGGCAGGAATGCCGGATATGTCTTTTCTGACACGGGAAGCCTCAAAGGCTTCTTTGACGAACCCGGTGAAGTGGATCTTGGGGCCGCAATGGGCAAAGACGGCTTTAAGAACGCGCGAGCCTTCCTCAGGCAAATATTTTTCGTAGTCCCGGGCAAAGGACCCCGGGGAATGGATCAAAAGGAGATCGTAGTAGGTCTTGATCATGTCCTGCATCCCCGGAGTCCAGCTAAGGTATCCGGCGCTCGAGACGATCCGGCAAGACAGTTTTGTTTTGAGGAATTTCAGGATATGGGGGACTTCAAAGGTCCAGAATTCCTGGCCAAAAGGGTAATATTCGGTGATAAAAATATCGGGCGAAAAGGCTTCCAGTGAATCCGTGCAAATCTTAAGCCTTTTTTTGAGCATATTGTTGAGGCGGCCCCCCTGGGTCAATTCATGATAAAGGCGGCGGTTAGACTCAACCGCCAGACCGCGTTTATCAAAGGAAAACGGCAGGCTCACCACCCTGGCATAGCGTTCAAACGGGAAAAAATCCTGCGCGACGCCTCCTCGCAGGACCAGGACTTCTGTGTGTTTTCCGTGGCGTTCCTTGAAGGCCTTGATGAGGGAAAAAACCCTCGTGGAATGGCCGAGCGTATTATAATGATTATAGTAGAAGGCGATTTTCAGCATTTAAAAAAGCGTTCCTTTGGTCCTTTCTTTGAATTCAAAGGTTTACTTTTATCGTCAAGCCACTATAATTGAAGAAAAAGGCTAACCTATTATAAACAAAAGCCTGTGGAGAATTCAATCTCTCAATTGCCTTTATTGCTGTTGCTCGTGGTCCTTGGCGCCAGGGTCACCTATTCGGATTTCAAGGACAGAAAGATCAAAAACAGGGACCTTCTGCTGGGGGCCGCAGCCGGCGTCCTGATCTACGCGTTTCTGCTGGTTTCCGGACGCCTGGAGATAGGGCCATTATTCGCCGGCAACATGGCCCTGGCCGTTGTCTTGGGCCTGTGCTTGTATTTTACGGATTCCTGGGGCGCCGGGGACGCGAAATTTTTCATCGTGGCGTCCTTTCTGGTGCCTTCTTACCGCTTTTTCCCTATCCTTCCTTTTTCCTCCGCCGTGATCTTTTTGACGGCCTTTTTCTTAAGCAGCATTTATTTCGTGCTCCGTTCCGCAGCCGGGATCGCCAAAAATCCCCGGGCCTTCTCCGAAACGCTCCATCTCAAAAAACTGGCGAATCGCCTCATTTTGTCTTTTTTTGTCCTCTTGAGCCTCAGCTGGGTCCTGTCCGTCATCTTCCAGCATCCCGCCCTCCGGGTCGCGCCTGTGTGGCGGTTCATTTTTCTCTATTTGTCTTACACGGTTTTATGGAAAATCAGCGACAGGTTCCGCAAGAAAATATTTTTCTGGGCGTCCGTGGTCGCGGGGCTGACCGCCCGTTTTTTGATCCAGCCCGCCCAGATGAGCCCGGAGATCCTGTCGGGTGTCGTCCTCCGAATCACGGTTTATTCCCTGTTTTTCCATCTCTTCAATTCCATCATTTTTTTCGATCCTGACAAAGAGACCAAGAGGGACGAATTGTTTTTCGCGCCATTTATTTTTTGCGGCGCGGTGCTGGCCTATACGGATTTCTTTTGTATTGTTTTGAGGGGTTTTCAATGCCTGCAAACACTGCGCTGAATCGTCTTCTGGCGGCCATCAGGGGTTGCGGAATCACCATCCGCCGCACGAACCGTCTCCTGGAGCTGCTGTTCGACCCCGCGAAAACCGATTTCGCCAGGGCGGCGCCTTACCTGTATGTACTGTTGAATTCCTTTGAAAAATATTTTTTTATTATTATTTACGGTGTTTCCCCGTGTTTGATGCCGGATGCCGCCGATCATATCCGCCCTTCCAGACAAAAAAGCAAAGGCTTTCAACGCCGCAAAGCCTGCCTTTTATGCAAATATCAGGCGTCTTGTCCCGGCTGGCCCCGGAGGCTGGAAGCATCTTCGCCTTCCTTTGTGCCCGATATTCCCGGCGAAGTCGTCCTTGAGGTCACACGCCGATGCAATCTGGGATGCCGCCAATGTTCCCATGAGAAATCCTCTTTGGACATCCCTTTGTCCCGCGTCAAAAATGTGATCGACGAAACCGTTGTCATGGGGGTCAAAACCCTGCGCCTGACAGGCGGAGAACCCTTGCTTTACCCCAAGCTGAAGCAGACCCTCTCTTACGCGAAAGCCAAAGGTTTGTATTGTATCCTGAACTCGAATCTGACCCTTTTTGAAAAAAGCCATGAGGACTGGATCCCGGCCCTTGTGGATAATATCCTTGTTTCCATGCAGGGGCATGACAACGCCTCTGAGAGCCGCTTAACGGGCCGCCCATCGGATTTCAACAGCAAATTAAAGATTCTTGTCCGCCTCAGAAAAAAAATGGCGGTCCTGAGGCTCGGCACCGTTATTTCCAGGACGCTTCTTGAAAATTTCAGACATTATGTCAAATGGATGGGCTTCATCCGGCCCGATTGCTGGGAATTGTACCGCCCTATGGCCGACCCCGGAGCGGATCCGGAATTCCGCATCCGCGTTAAAGATTACAGGGACTTATTGGCTTGTGTCAGACAGAACGACCAGGAATCCTGCGAAATCAAGTTCTCCAACGCCATACCCTTCTGCGGCCTGAAGGCCTCTTTTGAAGACAGCCGCTTTTTCCTGGGGGCCCGCGCCGATGACGGCCACAGCCGTCTCGTCTATGATCCCCGCGGTTTTTTCAAGCCCAGCTATTTTCTCAACCGGAATCTGGGGAAGAATCTCGCAAAGGCCTGGTCTCATCCCTTTCTTAAAAAAATCCATTCCCTGGATTATCTCACCGGCCTTTGCGGCTCTTGCCGACAGGCGCCCTGGTGTCTGGGCGGGAGCCGTTTCTGGGCGAAGGAATCCCGGGGAGATTTTTTCGCGAAAGACCCCCTCATGGGGCGAGGTCAACAAAAACCATGAAGACTGTTTTTTTAAGAGATGACGATGTTTTTAAGGCGGATGGGACTTTTTTGAAAATTTTCCGCTTTTGCCTGGAAAACAGGATCCCTGTCGTTTATGGGATCATCCCGGGCCTCCTGACGCCGGCAGCCGCTCAAACACTAAGGGAGGCCAAACGCCGTTTTCCCCGCCTTTTGGATATCGCCCAGCACGGATGGCTTCATAAGGATCACAGCGGCCGTGGGTTCGACAAATATGAATTCGGGCCCCGCAGAAGCTTTGAACTCCAGAAAAATGACATGGGCCTGGGCGTTAAGAAAATGAAGCGTGTCTTTGGAAGGTTCCGCGCGAACGTCTTTGTGCCTCCCTACCATGGCTATGACTCCGCCACCATCCGCGCCGCGCGTTTCTGGAAGTTTGCGGTTTTTTCCGCGGGAAAACAAAAAAAAGAAAGATTTCCCTTCTTAAGCCTGCCTGCCGAGATATCCTTAAACAGCTATTCCCACTCAGGTGAACCCCGGCCCTTGTCCTGCAAAGAAATGATTCTGCGTTCGCGGATGATCCTGTCGGCCGCGCCGCTTTGTTCGGGCATGGTCTTTCACCATAGGGCTTATGGCGACCAGGCTTCCTGGAACCAACTGAAGCGATTTTTATTGTATTTGAAGAGGCTTGAGGCGCAACGATGGACGCGATTGGTGTTGTTTTCGGATCTTCTTAAAGCTCGTTTAAGAGTTCCCGGGCGGTTTGGCGGGCGCCGGTGAAAAAAGAATCAGGCCATTCATTTTTTCTTGCTTTCGAAGCCAGTTGACGGGCGACCTCCGAGGCCAGGGACGGAGGCGTTAATTCCTGATAATCCAGCACCGAGTTTTTTGTCAGGCGGCCCAGCCAGCGCGCCCGCGAGGGCTGTTCCCAGAATTGGTCGTAGCGGGCTGAACCTGAAAACGGTATCATGACCCCTTTTGACCCGTAATACAGGGACAAAACGCTTGTGTTGTAGGCGGCGGTCGAGATCAAAACAGAGCTTGCTCTCATCAAAGAGGGCAGTTCGGCGGTTTGCTTAAAGAGCGATACTCCCCTGTTTTCCGGCATTTTCGCGATCGTTTTAAAAACCTCCCATTCTTCAGCCGTCGTTGATGGCCCGGCCACAACCCTGATATCGAAACCCTTGAAGTATCTCCTGAGTTTCAGGGACGTGGAAACGATCCTGGGAAAATAAGCCCCGGCTCCCCGCGTGGCCAGGATCAAGGGCCTTGACGGTTTCTTCCCTTTCCTCGGCACCGCGTGATAAGGCAGCACGTAATTCGTAAACACCGTTTTGTTTTTGATCTCCGCAAACAGCCTCCTGAGCTTTTCCCTGTCATCCCTGGTCTGTAAAAAACGAAGGGCGGCTTTGTCTTCGGTGCCTGCGGGAACGTGCAAGAAAATTTTATCATAAAAGGCCAGGAGGTCTTGAGTCGTGGAAAACCGTTCCAGGTTGCTGAAAGGATATCCCAGGCTGCAAAGAAGGCGGGCCTTGAGATTTTGCCTCGCGAACCGGATGGCCGGCAGCAGTTCGGGCCAAAGCTCCTGCCTGCCGAAAGGAAAAAATTCCGTGACAAAAGCGCGCGGACGGATGGTCCGTACGGCTTGAAGGATAAAATCCGCCCTCTGGGATGCGTATTCAGGGTGTTTCTTTAAAGGGGAATAAAAGTTTGACCGGGAATAAGACGGAAAAGGCACCTCTAGATGCGTGACGCCGGGGAGCGTCGCGACAGACGGCTGGAGCGGGCTGCCGTGCAAAACATATATTTTGATATTTTTTCCCAAAGCCTGTAAGGCGCGGATGACGCTGAAAAGCCGGGTGGAATGCCCCAGACAGTCGCAATGGGTAAAATGAAAAATGATCTTTTTGGTTTTCATGGCTTGAGCGCGTCGCAAAAAAAAAGGCGCTCTGCCGGATGCGGCAGGCGCCTTTTGAAAACTGTCCCGTTAATAGGCGTTATGGCTGTTATGCGAATAATGGCTGGCGTGAACAACCCGGACGCAGGGGTAGGTGGCCGCCAGGACCCCCAGGGAATTGGCGTGCGAACTGTGATTGGTGTGCCCGGCAATCAGGTTGGCCGAAAAAGAACTCAAAATCCCCAGGGCGCTGACCGTGCCCAGGCCGATCTTTAAGATCTTGTCCTTGGACACGAATCCTGATTCATCCTTAATGAAATCATGAAGGGTCTTCTTGATCTTTCGCTTTTTTTGCGCCATACCCCTCCCTATTTAATCCAGGACAGAAAAATGTCCTTGGCCTGCGGATCCGAGATTATTTTATCAAAAATGTACCGCATTTGGAAAGAGAAATTTTTGTGAAGCGGGGTTGTCGTGATCTTGGGCACCAGGCCTCCGCCCTGCGCGTAATTCAGGACGGGGCACGTTCCGATCCACGGCTGGAAGGCCGACCGGTAATCCCAGAGTTCCATGAGCGAAGATTCGCACAGGCAGAAAACATTATCGTTCTTCATGACTTTCGGATAATCGTCGGTGAGCACATTTCCCAGTTTGAAGATGTCTTCTTTGAGCATACGGGCTTCGTCGCAGGGATAGACGTCCCCGTTGGGCATATAGGACAAAACAGACCTGGCCGCCCCGCAGGGGGACATCATGTCCACGTATCCGGGGTTCTCCTTTTTGAAGACCTTCGTCAATATGACGGCCGCCAGCCTCTCCTGGAACGCCCGGCCTTTTTTATTCAATTCCAGGATGTAATCCATGGCCTTCGCCCAGAAGGCGTTGAACTCCTCCGGCGTATAGCCGATTTTTTCCCAGAGGACATCCGCCATTCCCAGGCGCGAGAGAGGGCGCAGCGCGATACGGTCGGCGCCCAGGGCGAGATATTCATCGATGATCTTTTCAGGATGGGCGAGGCTTTGGCGGGTCAGCGTGCAGAGCATGTTGACGCTGCGCTTGATCCCCCGCTTCCGGTAGGCCTTTTTGGTCTTCTCAATGGCTGTCCGGACGGCTTTGTGCGCGCTCGAACCGCTGCGCACGCGGTTGCGGTCATGGATGGAAGCGGGACCGTCAAGGGAAAAACAGATATCCACCTCATGCGCGCAGAGAAAATCCAGCTTTTTTTCATCCAGAAGCGTTCCATTGGTGACGAGCCCGATGATGAGATTTTTGTTGCCGGCATTGATGCGCCTGGCGTTTTCCGTGATAAACGTGACGATCTTCCAGTTCAGAAGCGGCTCTCCTCCCTGGAATTCGATGTTGGCGTAAGGATTTTGGGTATCGAAGACGTATTTCAAGATCCTGGCGGCGACATCGATATCCATGTCTTTGGGTTTTTCCGATTTGGTCTGGCAATACAGGCAGTTCAAGTTGCAGCGGGTGGTCACGACCGCGATGTGCAGCGACACATCGCTGAACAAATGGCTGTTGAGCTTGCGGTAGCTCTCCAGGGATTCCTTGAGTTTTTCCTGATTGCAGACAATGCCGGAGTCAAGCAGCCGGCCGAACAAATCGCCGCCCGGCGAGATCTGTCCGGTCTCCAGCCGCACAAAATCCTTGCGATCAAGGATCTGCCAGGACCCGAGCATATTGCTGATCAAAAATCTGTCTTTGAGAGGCTGGCTGTTATAGGGAAGCAGGGCCCAATCATGTTGTTGTTTATTTTTCATTGTGTCCTTCAAGTTTGACGGGTTGAAATTCCTTTGTTCCAAAAAGCATGGGATATTCGATCCAGGGGCCTTCGCATTTATGAAACCAGCGGCAGGGCCGGCAGGAGGGAAATTTGGCCTTGGCCTGGTATTTTCTGACAATGTCGAAATTATCCACGACGCTGCGGATTTCTTTGCATTGCGCGGCGGGAATGAAAAATTCGGACGCGCAGGCCTCGTACCCCTCAAGGAGGCATAACGGCACGGCCTCGGCCATAACGCCCCGGCCCGCCCTGATGCCGATTTCCAGCCCTTTGATGATAAAAGGCGCGGCCCTGGAAATCCTGGGCACGATCTTTTTATGATAGGCCATGGCATTGCCCTGGATATGGATAAAGGCGAACTGGAATTGGACAACCCCGAGCTTGACTAAGAGGCGGGCCATCTCAGGCAAGGTCCTGTAATTCTGCTTCGTCACAACGGTGTTCGTCAGGGTCTTGACACCCAGGCCGCAGACATTGTGGATCCCCAGGACCGTCTGGCGCCAGCTTCCCGCGGAGCGGGTCAGGCCGTCATGCACCGCGGCATTAGGCCCGTGGATGGCGGGCACAAACGTCGTCATCCCGGCGCGGATCATTTTTTTGCAGAATTCCTTGTCCGCGAAACGCCGCCCGTTCGTCTGGACCTGGATTTCCTCATATCCCAGGCTGCGGGCATATTCGACGATCTCTACGGCGTCCGGCCTGATCGAAACCTCTCCTCCCGTCAAAACCGCTTCCCGTTTTCCTTCCAGAAAAGACGCCTTAAGCTCGGACTTGATCTGGGCCGTTGTCTTTTCTCCCCAGCTTCGCTTGTCGGCGACCACGCAAAACAGACAGTCGTTTGAACAGGCGTAACCGACCTTTAAGTCCAGGCGCCGGATCACAAGCGAGGGATTTTTCAAGATGTCTTGTTGAGGTAAAAGAGATAATTGGCCCATTCCAGGACATCGCTGAGGGATGTCGTCTTGCATTCCAGGAGATGATAATTTTTATCCGAGGGTTTAAGCGGCTTGATCCACTCCTTGTCCTCTTTGAGCATGCGCTCCAGGATCTTCTGATCATAGAGGTTTTTGTGGAGCCGGAGAATAAAGCTATTTCTTGGACTTTTTTGCAGTGGAGACATTCTTTTCCTCCTCCTCAAGCTCTTTGATCAGGTCTTCGATCTCCTTCTCTTCGGCCTCCTGGACAAGGGCGGGCGCTGAAGAGAACAGCGCCCTTTGCATCAGGGATTTAACGGCGTCGGCATTGGCCTTCAAACGCGTAAAGTAGTGCGCGTAATTCAGGAGCTCATTTGTGAATTCCATCGCCAGTTTTTTCAGGTCAGCCCCCGGTTTCTGCGGGTAAAGATAAACAAGCAGGCGTTCCCCGGCCTGATCCAAAAGGACATAGGACTTGTCCAGAAAGACATAGCCGGCGGCAAAGACCGTCTCTTTGGAATAGATCTTCGAATTCAACGCGATTTCGGCGTGATCCGGATGGACCACGATGTGCTTTTCCGGCATGAGGGCTCCTTTGGTGATCGTTTTTTTAATATTCGCAGAGATAGAGTTCCCGGATTTCAATATCGGCGTAAAGCGTGGAGACGACCGAATTGCGGAGTTCCAGCCTGTTGCGGACATAGATCCCCAGCCGGTTGGCGTCTATGAGCATGATCCTGGCGTCATAATCAGAGGCGCTCCTGGAAAAATCGATATAAGGCGTCACAGAGGCCAGATTGCTGCCCAATTCAATGGATGACCCCTGGTCCGCGCTGAGCTTCCCGCGGGATTGCGTGGTTCCCCATGTCAATTCTCCGCTGTTGGCCGCGGCGGGTGTCGTCCAGCCGATTGTGACCCGGTCGGCGCGAATCTCCTGATAAACGCCGTAGGGCGAAGGATAGTACATGGTGACCGTCAGCTGTTCCTGGGCAAACGCGGGCTTCGTGAAAAAAAACATGACAGGCAGTGCCATTAAAATCCATTTGTTTTTCATGGGCCAGCCCTTCTTTCTACATGGTTGTGATGCCCGCTTTTTCGATCACCCACGTCTGCCATCCGGACGTATGATAATACATTTTCCTGACATATAAATCCGACCAGGCCGCGCCCGTATTATCATAAACGGCCACGCGTTGCGGAATATAAATGCGCAGCGATGTCGTATTGTACAACTGGATGGTGCACCGGGCTCCCGTCGAGCCCCGGTGAAATAAAATTCTCGGTGTCACCGTAGTGCTCGTGCTTCCCAGTTCGATCGATGCGCCCTGGAGGGTGCTGAGCATCCCGCGGGAAGAAGTTGTGCCGCCCCATCGCAAGGTTCCGGCGGTCGTATTCATCGTCGTATTCATACCGATAGCGCCTCGGGAAAAATAAAGCCTGTGAAATACGCCGTAAGGGGCTGGAAAATACGTTGTGATGGTCAGGGAATCCTGCTGGGCCTGGCTGATGAACGTCCAGACAAAAAGGAAGGAAAAAATGGCCAGAAAAACGATCTTCTTTCTCATACCTCAATTATATAATTTTTCTCGGCTGATTTCAATTGGAAAAGCGAGGCCGTCATTTCTTAAACATTTCCCCCGGAAAGACTTATCTATTCGTCAAGTCCGTTGGCGGCCCTATTCCCGGCCGCTGTCCTTGTGAATAGCCTTGAGGACCGTATTGATGGGAAGGCTCAAAATATCTTCCAGGGGCACCAAAAGGGCAAGGGTCCAGTTTTTATCGCTTAATGTCCCGGGGAAATTGATACGATTGTCCCAGGGGTCAACATCATAGAGGGGATCGGTGGAAAGGTAATCCTGGATGAGTTGTATGCTGAAGATGCATGAACTCCGGGAGATCATCACAAGGGCCTGTTTAATAAAGTCGGCGCGGCAGAGCTGGTGAGCGCCGCCATTCTCTTGGCCAAGAAACGCGAGAAACTGTTCCTGTTCCCTGATCGACCCCTTGTACATGTCCAGAAGGTCCCAGGCTTCTTTTTCCGGCAAACCCAGGATGGACAAAAAGACCTCCGGGGAATCTATCTCTTTTTTCCAGCGGAGGCGGCCGTGGCTGGAAGCGGCAAGATCAAAAAGTTTTTCCCTGACATCATCCAGCCGGATACTTTTTTTCAAACAGTTTCTTTTGAATAATCCCTCGTCCACGGTGGCGCATTCATAAAGCCACCAGGCGCAGAGGTTGCTCAAATCATGCGTGGCGATTGTGGCCAGGGCGCAGGGCCTGTAGTCCTCGGGCGCCTTGAAATCGTATGTTTTGTTCCAATCGCGCATCCATCGCTGAACGTCGATGCCGGGGATACCAAGCTCTTTGAGGGTCTTGAAACAGGCCTCCGGGACCGTGCCCAGGTCCTCGGCGCAGGCCAGCATGGTGGAGTTATTGATCATCAGGCTCAGCAATTGCCGGCCATGCTCTTCCCAGACCTGTTCGTCCTTGGGGTCAAAAACACCGTTGAGCCCTCCTGTTTCCGCGGGCTCCGACAGAGGGATCGTCCAGAGGCGAAAAACTCCGACGACATGGTCGATGCGGTAAAGATCGTAAAAATTCTGGGCAAAACGCAATTTTTCAATCACATAATCGTATTGATGGGCGCCGATATGGCCCCAGTGAAAAGGCGGCATGCCCCATCTCTGGCCGTTGGAATACAAAAGGTCTGGAGGCGCGCCCGAAGCGAAATCCAGCTTAAAATAATCCTGACGCGACCAGACATCCGCGCTGTCCCTGGAAACGAGGAAAGGGATGTCTCCCATAAGGAAGACCCCGTTCTTAACAGCATAGGCCCTGGCTTTCAGGAATTGCTCGAAAAGCTGCCATTGAAGCCATTGATGAAACAGGATGCTGTCCTTATGAATGTCGCGAAATGAGGAAAGGGCTTTTTCCTGACGGTTTTTCAACCCCTCTTCCCATTCCTCCCAGCATTTTTCCCCGTTTTTTTCCTTAATGACCTTGAAAAGAGCGTAATCTTCAAGCCAATAGCGCTGGGCGCGAATAAACGATTGGAACGCTTTTGAGGGCGTATTTTTGACGGACTGAAAAATTTTCCAGAGCAGTTTAAGTTTCGCCTCTTTGACTTTGTAATTGACGCGGCCGCCTCCGCAGGGAAAATCCTTTTTGATCTTTTGGAGCTCTTCAAAGAACGACCCGCTTTCCACCCCTTCGAGCGCTCCAACGCTTAGATAAACCGGTTCCAGCGCGAACATGCTTTGGGCGTCATAAGGCCTGAAGCCAAACCCGGTATCATTCATGGGCAAAAGCTGGATAATGCTCATGTTAGTATTCCTGCACCAGTCCACCAGGAGCTTTAAATCAGGCAATTCGCCTATCCCGGCGCTCTCATTGCTATAAATGGAAAAAAGAGGAACGGCGACCCCCGCTCTTTTTTTTATCCCCAGCCGTTTCCATTGAGAAGCCGTTATTTTTGTCAGAAGATCTTCATACATTGTTTTATCCTTATGGTCGAACGCGCTTTAAGGGTGGCCTTTTGCTCAAAAATCCCAAGGGCCCTCACTTTACACGGCAGGACCGTTTGTGTCAAATGGAAAACATGAAACGCATCCGCGGGAGCCGCTCAAATGCGCTCAACGCTCTCTTGTCTGACCCAGCCTGTTTTTCCGTCAGGCCTTCGGACCTTTGTCCATCCCTGCCGGGTTTCCACGGCAAGGATTTTGGCGCCTTCGGCGAGATCAAAATTCACGGCGGAACTCTCCATCGGTTCAAACCTGGCCAGGGTCTGTTTGTCCAGGACAACGGCCTCTGTATTTTGAAGGCTGATCTTTTGACGGAGGGAAACAGCGGCGAGCCCCGAGACAAGAAGAACCCCGGCCATAAGAAACAGGGCCGTCTTTTTGAACTCCGGACGCAGGATAAGCAGAAAAAGCCCGGCGCACAGAAGAAAATACAGGCCGCTCAAAAACCAGACATACTCAGATATCGTCCATCTGCCGAACAGAAGCAGGGACGCCGACAGAAGGAATGTTTTTCTGCCGACGGCCTCTTTCCCGGACAGTTTTGACCTGACCACATCCATATTGGTTTCCAAATCCGCGTCCCTGGGCATGAATTTGCGGGCCCTTTCATAATTCAGCAGGGCACGGCCCAGCTGGCCCGTTTTGTAATAGGTGTTGCCGGCGTTGAAATACAGAGGCCCGCTCCCATAGCCCTGAAGAATCAGTTGTTCGTAGGAAGAAAGGGCTTCCGCGAATTTTCCCTGCCTATACAGGTTGTTGGCGCTGTCGAAGTCCGGGCAGCCGGCAAAGGCCGGAAGACAGAAGGCCCAAGCCAACGCCATCAGAAACCGCAATCGGAACCCGTTTTTCTTTGAGTCGCGTCTTTCCAGGTTTTCGAGCGCGGCGATAACATCCGTTAAGTTCTTTAAAACAAGCTTCATCCGTGATATGTCGGGAGAGGTCCCGGCGAAGCGAGAATCGCATTCTTCAAAGATATGGACTGTCGCGCGACGGATGTCCTCAGGGACATTCCTGTCGGCGAGAAATCTGCCTGCCGTCTGGCCGGTCAAACCGCCTGAGGGCGCGTGAAAACGGTCTCCAAGGTATTCCCTGAGTGTCTTTTGCGCGATTTCGTAAAATTCCCGCGCCTGAGCTGTTTCCAGGAACTGTCCGGCCGCCGCAAGCCCTTTTCGGGCCTTGCGCGGCGCAGCTATCCTGCGCGCGAATCCCGCGTCCAAGCGCAACCTTTCGCTCTTTTTTTTATAAAAATAAACGCACGACAAAGCAACCAGGGGGATCATTTGAAGAATCCAGAATGAAATCCTGGCGTAGAGCGGTGAAAACCTTTCGCATGGTCCCGCCTCTTTGATAAAAACGATATCCTGTTCCCTGCGGTTTTCGTCCGATCCCTGCGGAACGAAAGCCGTGGGCGGTCCCGGCGCAAGGCCTTCCTGCCTTTCCACCTCCAGGGGGAAAGGCCCGACAGAAAGTGTCTGATAGGCTCCGGCGCCGGGATCGAAAAAAGAAAAAACAGGCGCGGGGGTTTGTCGGACCTGCGTGGTTTTCGGCAGTATCACCTGCTCGAAAATTTTTTCCCGCTCCGCGGAACGCACGACCCTGGGGTCATAAACCTTAAAGCCCTCAGTGTCCTGAAGGCGGGGCGCCTGGACTGTGTTGAAATTGCCGTCGCCTCGCACCGCCATGCTCAAAGTCACAGGGTCTCCCTCTTTGACCTTTGCCGGTTCAGCGCTGGCCTGAAGATTAAATCTGCCGACCGCGCCGCCGAATCCTTCAGGCCTGTTTTGTTCCGGCAATGGTTTGACGAGCAGAACCAAAGGATTTGATTTAAGATTCACGGGATAAGGCTCTTCCCAGCCTCCAAAAAGGACGCTAAAAAAATCTTCGGCAAACTGATCGTTGTCAGGTGAGGGATGCCGGGGAGATTTGCGCAGCACGAGGATGGGGGTCATCTGGGCCGGCCCCAGCGAAAGCTCTCCTGTGCGGGCCGCGAAAACGTGGGTCTTGAACTCAAGCACATCAAAAGTCACGCCCTCCCTGTCCTCCTTGTATTGGCGCGGCGGTCCGAATTCCAAAACAGAAAAACCCGCCTGGCCTGTAATTTCAGGCAATTTTTCCACCCTCACCGGCAGCCTGTCACTGTAGAGCCTGATGGTCACAGGAACGAGTTCGTGAAGATAAGCTTCGGTTTTACCTGCCTCCATATTCAGGAATATCCTGTTTTCAAGAGAAGGCCGTTCTTCCTGGGAAGAATCCGTTGAGGAAGGATTCCGGGCGGGAAAATCAATGACCTCTATGGTCAAAGCCCGCGCCGTGTAGGTTTGGCCTTCGTATTGAACGGAGAAAGGGCCGATCTCAAAAGTGCCTTTTTTTTGCGGGAAAAGCAGATAACGGTGAGTCACGGACAAGGATGTCTTTCCATTGATAACGGAAAATTGCGAAGAAGGCCCGAGATATTTTGTCTGAAAATCTTCCAAAGGCGGCAGCTCGGGGGCCGGAACGTTCTGTTCGCCTTCAAAGATAAGATTGAGCTGTACCGCCTGACCCAAAGCCACCTGTCCCCTGTCTATCTCTGCCCGAAAATCCGTTGGCTTGGCCAATGCCGACGCGGCAAAAACAAGGCACAGAAGTCCTGAACAAACGATTTTTTTACGCATCCTTAACCTCAAAAATTCCCGAAAAAACTATCTTTGTCCCTATTGTATAGCATTACCAGTCTTTTTCAACTTCTCTCTGCCCCGTTTTTTGGGCTTGGTCCGGCAGAAGCCTCAATTGCTGCTTGCCGTAATCCTGCAAGAGCATCCGGGCCTCATCCTTGGTCATGGGTTCGGCGCCGGCGGGTTTTGGCTGCTGCTGACGCGGATCCTGAGGGTTTTCTTCCGCCTGCCGCGCTTGAGTTTCCGGCGCTTGCTCCGGCTGTTGTTCCTGCCCGGGCTCGCGCTGTTGTTCCTGCTGCCCTTCTTTGTCTTTTCCGTTTTGCCGATCCTGATTTTTTTGCGTCGATTGCGGCTCCTGCGGTTGCTGTTCCTTGTTGACTGACCCCTGCTGTTTGAGTTGTTCTATCTTTTTTTGCGTCAGCTCAAAATTGTATTTCGCGTCTTTATCATCCGGGGTCAAAGACAGCGCCTGGCGATAATAAGACAGGGCGTTTTGCAAAAGATCCGCCTGCCCCGCGCCCGCGGTCTCCGCCTCTTTCAAATAGGCATTTCCCATATTGTAGGCGGAGGCTTGTTCCAGCCTGGGCCGCCCGCAAGACAGCAGTTTCTGATAAAGCTCCCTGGCTTTTGAAAACTCGCCCCTTCGGTAATAGGCGGCAGCCGCGTTGAAGTTCAGAAGGGCGTCTGAGGGATATTCGCGCAGGGCTTCCTCATAAACCTGCATGGCGTCGCTTTCCCGGTCCTGTTTGAGAAGCCGCTCAGCTTTTCGTGAAGCCTCTATAGGAGAAGCCCATGCGCAGGGCTGCAAGACCAGCGAGATCAAAAAGGTCACAAACAGGTTTTTCATGCCTGCCGTCATATCACATCCCTCGTTTTCCGGCCCAGATTTGAGGAAACAACAAGAAAAGGGCCAGGCCTGAAAAAATCTGATAGCGCTCCGTAAATCTCTGGATGCCCGCTTCGGAAAATTCCTGCGTTTTGAAACGCGCTACGGCTTTTTCATAAAGAGGTTCCAGCCCGAATTCAACAGGGGTGCTGCGTTGATAAAGCCCCCCTGTTGTTTCCGCGATTTTTTTTAGCAGGGGTTCATTGAGCCGGCTTTTGACCACCCGTCCCTGGTTGTCTTTGAGATATTGCGGGCTGCCGCTGCCTGAGGCCTCTGAGATCAATTCGCCTTCCGGGCTCCCGATCCCCAGGCTATAAATCCGGATGCCCGCCTTCGCGGCTTCCCGGGCGGATTCAAGCACCCTGCCTTCATGGTCTTCTCCATCGGAAACAAGAAAAAGGATCTTGTGCACGCTGTTGGCGCCCTCCTGATAGGCCTTGACAGCTTCGTCGATAGCCGAGGAGATCGAGGTCCCTGGGGCGGAAATACTCTCTGGCGAAAGATCGCCAAGGATCGTCTGAAAAATAAGGGTATCTGTCGTTAAAGGACAGGCCAGAAAAGCCTCTCCCGCGAAAGCGATCAGGCCCAGCCGGTTTCCTTGAGAGCGCTTCGCGAAATCATCCAGGGCAAGCTTTGTGCGGGCGAGCCGGTTGGGCTTAAGGTCCGCCGCGAGCATACTTTTGGAGACGTCCATCGCGAAAAGGATATCGTAGCCCTGTTTTTTGATCTGTTCCCAGCGGCTTCCCCACTGAGGCCGCATCAGGGAGAGCACCATAAAGCTCAGCGCCGCCAAAAAAAACAAGGCGTCCAGCGCGTCATTCTTGCTTTGACCGTGGGCCGTGACAAAAGGCTGGAGCTCTTTCTGGATCAGACGGCTGTAGTTCTTCTGTCTTTGAGACCAGGCCAAAATCATCAGAAGCCCGGTTAAGGCCACTGCCAAAAAACCCAAAGACCACCACGGGTTCTCAAAACGGATCATGGCACCTTTCTGGCGACCATTGACCTGATCGCGGCCTCGGCGATCAACAGCAGGAGCGCCGGAATGAGAAATAATCCGAATAACTCCTGATAAGGCCTGAAGCCTTTTTCCTGGAAGGAAACCTTTTCCATTCGGTCGATCTCCCGGTAAACTTTTCTCAAGGCCTCCGTGTCGGTCGCCCGAAAATAGCGCCCGCCCGTCATCTGGGCGATCCGCGCCAAAAGGTCTTCATCCAGGTCGATCGTGACATTCCTGTAAACGATATTGCCGAAAATATCCTGAAAAGGATAAGGAACGGGTCCTTTGGACCCCACGCCTATCGTGTAGACCCTGGCCTGCAGGGCCCGGGCAGCCTCGCCAACAGTTTCCGGAGATATCCGCCCCGCGTTATTGCGGCCGTCGGTTAAAAGGACGATGATCCTGCTCTTGGCCGTGGATCCCTCCAGGCGTTTCAAGGATACAGCCAGGGCGCTGCCGATGGCTGTTCCATCCGGCAGCATTCCGCCGCGGATGCGTGACAAATTCTTTAATAACCAGTCATGGTCCAAGGTCAGGGGGCATACGGAAAAGGCTTCTGCGGCAAACGCCACAAAAGCGATGCGATCGTTCGGCCTGGCCAGGATGAAATCAGCGACGACGTTTTTGACCACATCGACGCGGTTTTGCCGGCGGCCTTTTATTTTAAAATCTTCTCCCAGCATGCTGGTGGAGGTGTCTAAGGCCAGGACGATATCGATGCCTTCTTTTCTGACAGGGCTGTTTTCCAGGAGGGCCTGCGGCCTCATCAGCGCCAGGACCATAAGAACTCCTGCCGCGAATCTCAGGAAAGGCAGCTTCTCGAGGAGCCGGACGCGCCATGTGCCGCTGAGGCCTGAAGCCAGCACGCTGCTGGGAAATCTGACGGATGATTGAGGATCGCGTTTATTGAGAGCGGCAAGCAGGAAGGCGGCTGGAAAAATGATAAGAAGGGCAAAAAAAGGATCGCGGAATATCATGAACGGCCTTCCAGGGGCGTTTCAGGCGCCTTCGTGTTTTCGATCAAGAGCTTGGCGGACTGGCAAACGCCTTCTATCTCGCTGTCTTTAGGTTCATACTTGGCGAATTTAACCCGGTCACAGGAAACCAGAAAATTCCTGAGCGACAGTTTCTGGTCCAGGCTCAAGGCCTGGGAATCTTTGAGCCCTGCCAGGAATTCTTCGGTGGTCATTTCCGGAGCTTTCAGGAGAAAGCGGTCTTCGAGGTAATGACGGACGATCAGGGAAAGCTCATAAAAGAATTCTTTTGTAAGCCCCCTTGAGACCAAATCCTGCTCTTCCAGGTCCCTGATTTTGCGCAGGGCGATCACATGCGCGGGGCAAAGGCATTCCGGGCGTTTCACCTTTTTTGCGGCCCTTAAAAAAAGAAATGCCATGACGCAAGCCGCGCTGATCCCGGCAAAAATGAACCTTCTGTCAAAAGGCAGCCAGGGACCGTTGATATCACGCATGGCCCTGTCCCCTTCGTTGTCTTCCAGAAGGGTTTGGATGACCAGGGGCGTTTGAGGGGTCATATGGCTGTTCCAATTTTTCTCTCCGCGCTTTCTGTAGCGGATCTCAACCGGCGGAATCATGAAAGACCCCGCCTTAAAGCCTTTCACACGGAAGCGGTAATTCGTATTTTTTTTCCCCAGAAACACCCGGATCTTCTCATCCTGATCGATGATCTCAAGCCCGGGGATCCCCTCGGGAAATCCGGCGATGGAGATGTCGGTGTCCGCCTCTGAGGTCACGGACAGGCGGCCCGTGATCGTATCGGCGACAAAAGCCCTGTCCCTGCTCAAAACCGTCCTGACCTTGAATGGCGCGGGCGCTTCTTCGGCAGACAGGGGTCGCGCCCACAGAACCAGGAAAACAAACGCGCAGGCCGCGAAACGCTTTTTCATCTCGACCTCATCCGTCTTTCCCGTTCCTGAAAAAAGCGGATCAGGGCCTTCCAGTAAGGCTGATCCGCGCGGATATCGATGAAATCGATTCCCAGGGAACGAAAAAGCCGCTTGCGATTATTTTGCCAGGCCAGGGCCCGCCTGCGGAAACCTTCCCGGACGGAAGCATCCGTGGTATCGACAAAAAATGAATTCCCTGTTTCCGCGTCTTCCATCCTGATGATACCGACTTCAGGCAGCTGGAGTTCTCTGGGGTCCGTCAAGGTCATGGCAATCACATCGTGCTTTTTGCCGGCCACGGAAAGGGGCCGTTTAAAATCAAATTCCGGAAACGTATCTTGCGGCAAGGGGTCTTGGGATTTGAGGGAATAAAAATCGGAAATGATGAACACAACGGCGCTTCGCTTGACGACACGCAGAAGATACGTGAGCGCGTCTGCCAGGTTTGTGCTTTTGTGCGAGGAGGAATTTTCCTGCGCGGACTGGACCAGGGCTTCGCGCACGACACGCAAAACATGCCGGGTGCCTTTTCTGGGCGGGAGAAATTTTTCAACGCGGTCGGAAAAAGCGAGGAATCCCACCTTGTCGTTATTCTTGATGGCTGAAAAAGCCAGAAGGGAACAGATCTCCGCGGCCAGCTGGCTTTTGAGCTGACCTGAGGACCCAAAGCCGCAGGAAGAGGAAACATCCAGAAGGATCAAGACGGTGAGCTCCCGCTCTTCCGTGAATTTCTTGACATGCGGATGGCCTGTCCTGGCTGTCACATTCCAGTCAATGGAACGGATCTCATCGCCTGGGATATAGGTACGGACTTCTTCAAACTCGATCCCCCGCCCCTTAAAAACGCTGTGATACTGGCCGGCAAAAACATCGGTCACCAGATGGGCTGTGGTGATCTGAATGCGACGGATCTTTTTTATAAAATCGCTGGAAAGCATGCGGGCCGTCCTTGAAAATCAGGGGACTTCGATCTCTTCAAAAATCCGCTTGATGATATCATCCGAAGTCTTTCCTTCCGCCTCGGCTTCATAGCTGACGATAAGCCTGTGCCGAAGGACATCCGGGCCTATGGATTTGACATCCTGGGGAACGACGTAACCGCGGCCCTGGATAAAGGCAAAAGCCTTGGAGGCGATGGTCAAAGCAATCGTAGCCCTGGGCGAAGCGCCGTACTGGATCAAAGGAGCCAGATCGGCTAGCTTGAACGCCTGGGGTTGACGGGTCGCGAAAACAATATCAAGGATATATTGCTCGATCTTCTCGTCCATATAGATGCTGTCCACGACGCTCCGGGCCCTGAGGATATCCGCCGGGGTGACCACCGCAGCCACGGGGATGGTTTTCTGCGTATAACTCATGCGTTTGAGGATCTGGTGCTCTTCGGCCCTGTTGGGATAGGTGATATTGATCTTGAATAAAAAACGGTCGACCTGGGCTTCAGGCAGAGGATAAGTCCCTTCCTGTTCAATGGGATTCTGCGTCGCCATGACGAGAAAAGGTTCATCAAGAGGAAAGGTGTGTTCGCCGATGGTCACCTGGCGTTCCTGCATGGCTTCCAGGAGAGCGCTTTGAACCTTGGCCGGCGAACGGTTGATTTCATCGGCGAGGATGATATTGGAAAAAATCGGCCCTTTTTTGGTCGAGAAGGAGCCTTCTTTAGGGTTGAAAACCAGGGTTCCCAGGAGATCGGCCGGCAAAAGGTCCGGTGTAAACTGGATCCTCTGAAATTTCGCCCGGATAGCCTGGGACAGGGTTTTGATCGCCAGGGTCTTGGCAAGGCCGGGGACGCCTTCCACCAGCATATGGCCGTTACTCAAAAGCCCTGCCATGAGCCGTTCGATAAGGTATTTCTGACCCACGATCACCTTTTCGATCTCCTGGGTGAGGGCCTGCACAAAAAGGCTTTCCTGCTTGACTTTTTCATTGATCGCCGCGATATCATTCGCCATAAAACCTCCTTAATCCGGCCCCTGGCCGGATTAACCTCGCAGCGTATCTTGAAAATGTTTTTCTTCCCGCCGAGCCTCTGCCGAGGCTGGATGAAGATAAAGATTTTCAAGATTGATTACGCAAGAGGTCACGTTTATTTCCTTTAATTCACCCGCCTCTGCCAAGATTATCTCCGAACGCCCGGACTTATTGGAAGGTCCGGCGCGCCGCTTTTTTGCGGCGGCGTATCTTGAAAATGTTTTTCTTTACCTGGCTCGATTAGAACAGCCAGTATTCCGCTTTCTGCGAACCCGCCGAGCCTCTGGGTACCCGGCCCCAATAGGATGGTCCGGTCTGTCGCTTCCTGCGGCACGAGGCTGGATGCAAACGGCCTAATCGGAAGGGTCGTTGTGCCGCCTGCTGCGGCAAAGATAAAGATTTTCAAGATTGATTACGCAAGAGGTCAGGTTTATTTTTTTTAATTCACTTCGCTCTGGCGGAACGAGAACTGTACCGCCCTTAGGGGGAGAATTGCCCAGGCCTATCCCTTCCGGATAACTCCGGAGGATCAAATTCGGCCTGGCCTCATTAGAAAAGGGGCACCTCATATATACTCCATGAAGCACCCCTTCCCTGGTTGTCTACTATCAGGCTTATTTTACAGACCTTTTTTAACGATGTATTCGCAAAGATCGACGATCCTGCAGCTGTAACCCCATTCGTTGTCATACCATGCCAGGACCTTGACCGTATTTCCGACGACCTTGGTGGATTCGGCGTCTATGATGGAAGACGTGCTGTTGCCCTTGAAATCGATGGAAACCAGGGGCTCTTCGCTCACCGACAGGATCCCTTTAAGCCGTGGGCTCTGGCTGGCTTTTTTCAGAACATCCACGACTTCAGCCACGGATGCTGTTTTTTCCGTTTCAACGGTGAGGTCGACCAAAGAAACATCAGGCGTGGGAACGCGCACAGCCAGTCCATCCAGCTTGCCCTTTAATTCCGGAATCACCAGGCCGATGGCCTTGGCCGCTCCCGTGGATGTGGGAATCATGGAAAGCCCTGCCGCTCTTGCCCGGCGAAGGTCTTTGTGCGGAAAATCAAGGATGACCTGGTCATTCGTGTAAGAATGGATGGTCGTCATAATCCCGCTCTTAATGCCGAAATTATCCAGCAGCACCTTGGCCAACGGCGCCAGGCCGTTGGTCGTGCACGAGGCGTTGGAAACGATATGATGCTTGGCCGGATCGTATTTATCCTCATTGACGCCCATGACGAATGTGCCGTCCTCATTCTTTGCCGGAGCGGAAATGATGACCTTTTTGGCGCCCGCGGCCATATGGGCCTTGGCTTTTTCGGCGTCCGTAAAACGGCCCGTGGATTCGATCACAAGCTGGACACCCGCGTCTTTCCAGGGGATCTGGGCGGGGTCTTTCTGCGAAAACACCTTGATCTCTTTTCCGTTAACGATGATCGCGCCCTCTTTGGATCCGACAGTCCCTTTGAAAGGGCCGAACGTCGAATCGTATTTTAAAAGATGGGCCAGGGTCTTGGAATCGGTGAGGTCATTGACCGCAACGATCTCGATTTCCTTGGCGCCTTCTTCAAGCGCGGCGCGAAAAACAAGCCTTCCGATTCTTCCAAATCCGTTGATTCCGACTTTAACAGCCATCACTTCCTCCTTTTAATGAGCGCATCATTTACGTCAAAATGCGAACTTCGACGCAAATGTTTTTTGCGCGAATTAACCCCGCGAAGTATTGAAAAAATGCCGAAGAGATTTTTTCGATTTCTTACGCGGCGGGGAATTCGCCTAAAGCGCAGTTGTATGAATCATAGATAGTCTTTTCCGACTCTTTCTTACAGGACCGCTTCTTTCAAATATTTGATGGCGACTTCCGGAGGAGTGGGAACGACATAAAACCCCGTTCCCCATTCAAAACCCGCCACACGGCTCAAGCGGGGCATGATCTCCATATGCCAATGATACCCCTGCCGCTCTTCTCCGTCCACCGGGGACGTATGGATAATAAAATTATAAGGCGGATCATTCAACGCTTTCTTCATTCTCATAAGGGACTCTTTGAGAATCCTGGCCATGCTGGAAAGCTGTTCGTCCGAACTCTCGGGAAAAAACAGCTGATGCTCCTTTGGCATAAGCCACATTTCAAACGGAAACCGCGAAGCATAAGGACAGAACACGATAAAATCGTCGTTTTCCATGAGAACGCGTTCTTGTTCGTCGAGTTCCTGCCGGATGATGTCGCAAAAAATGCAGCGTTCACGGAAATCATAGTACTCGCCGGAGCCGGTGAGCTCTTCAATGACATTCTTAGGGATCATGGGCAAGGCAATCAACTGGCTGTGGTTATGGTCCAGGGTCGCCCCGGCAGCCGTTCCGTAATTTTTGAAGATCATGATATATTTGAAGCGTTTGTCTTTCTGCAGGTCCCGGGAGCGCTGACAATACATCCTGAGCACGCTCTCGACCTCCGCCTGATCCAGATCCGGCAGGTCCTTGCTGTGATACGGCGTCTCGATGATGACCTCGTGAGCGCCGATGCCGTTAGAGAGATCAAAGATCCCCATGCCGCGTTTATCCAGCTTCCCTTCGATCTGGAGCGCGGGGAATTTATTAGGAACAACGCGGACCTGCCAGCCGGCGCTATTGGGCTGGGTCTTAGGACTGCGGAAGGCCTGGATCTCCGGAGGCGTCATATATTCATTGCCGAAACAAAACGGGCAATTGGATGTCTCCTCGTAATAATGGGAAGGCGTGTGGATGTCCCGGGGCGTCAAAGGATTATCGACGTTCATGATGACCCAACGGCCGACAACGGGGTCTCTTCTAAGCTCTGTCATGACACTTCTACCTCTCTCAAATATTGCGCCGCGTCTTCAGGGGTGATCGGACAGATATAAAACCCGGTGCCCCATTCAAAACCGGCGGGGCTTGTCAGCCTGGGGATGATCTCCAGATGCCAGTGATAATCATCCTCAATGGTCTTCCAGTAGCCGGCTTTGGCCTTTTTATGGCGGAACGGCGCCGTATGCAGGACGAAATTATACGCGGGGTCATCCAGCCCGAGCTTTAGCTTTGTTAAGACTTTCTTAATGACTTTTCCGAGATAAAGCCTTTTTTCGACGCTCATGCTGGAAAAGTCGCAATTATGCTCTTTGGGCAGGATCCAAATCTCAAAAGGGAAGCGTGAAGCAAAAGCTGTCACGGCCAGAAATCCGTCAAAATCAAGCACAACCCTGCTTTTGGTATCGATTTCCTGGCGGATCAGGTCGCAAAAAACACAGCGGTCATGATAGTCATAGTATTTTTTGCATCCCATCAGCTCCTCTTTCACCCGTTTGGGCGTGATGGGAGTAGCAATGATCTGGCTCCGGGAATGATACACGCGCCCCGCGCCTGAGGCCAGGCCGTAATTTTTGAAAACCAGCACGTATTTGAAGCGTTCATCACGGGAAAGATCGACAAAGCGGTCAATCCAGCAGGTCACGGTCTTGGCAATTTGTGTTTCGCTGAGATCCGCGATATTGGCCGTATGCGTCGGAGTTTCTATGATGACTTCGTGGGCCCCGATACCGCTCATGACATCATAGAGCCCGCGCCCATGCCGGTTCAGCTTCCCTTCGATCCTCAAGAACGGGCTTTTGCTGGGGATAACACGCGTGTCCCACCCAGGCTCATCCGGCCGGCTGTCTTCCCTGCGGATGGCAAAAATCTCAGGCGGCGTTTCGGCTTCCTTGCCTTCACAAAAAGGACAATCATCCTCCTGAGGCGTTTGCGCAGGCGCTTTAAAGCCCTTCGGCCTGCGGGAACGCTCCACCGCGATGATAACCCATCTTCCGATCACAGGATCTTTTCTGAGTTCAGGCATAACTGTAAAATTTTAACATAACATCATATTCTTGCAAGTGATTTCGCCTCCGGCGAAATCATCCCGAGTGCCTGGCCTGATAGGATTGGCCAGCATGCCGCCTTCTGCGGCAACCTGCGTCGTTCAATTACTCTCGCACCTCTGGCGCTTGCGAGGGGAATTGACAAGCGTGAAGACGAGGGATCAGCCTCCGGCGAAATCATCCCTTGCCACCTGGCCTAATCGGATGGCCAGTGTGTCGTCTTCTACGACAGCCTGGCCTGATAGGATTGGCCAGCATGCCGCCTTCTGCGGCAACCTGACCCAATCGGATGGCCAGTGTGCCGTCTTCTACGGACACCTGACCCAATTGGAAGGCCAGTGTGCCGTCCTCTACGGCAACCTCCTTCATCCCAGCACTTCCCCAACTTTAACAGGATGTCCCGCGAGAAAACTCGCGACCGACATTTTTTTATGAGATTCCGGTAAAACTTCCGTAATCACCACAGACCCATGGCTGCAGGCGATCTCCAGCTCGTTATCCTTGGCCTTAAGAACAGTTCCGGGGACCGCCTTGGCACGGTTTCTGCCCACCTTCAGGTCCAGGATCTTCAAAACCTTGCCCTTGTAATGAGTATAGCTGCCCGGCCAGCCATAGCACCCCCTGAACCCATTATAGATCTCCCTGGAGGTTTTGTCCCATTGGATCAGCCCATGGTGTTTACATATCAAAGGCGCGAACGTGGCCTTCTTATGGTCTTGCTTTTTCGGCTTTAAACGGCCCGCGAGAGCGTCTTTTAAGACGGTATTGACCAGACCGGCAGCCAGACGCGCCAGTTTTTCATCCAGGGATCTGGCGTGATCCCGCGCGCCAACAGGGATCATTTTCTGGACAAGGATATCCCCCTGGTCCATGCAGGCGTTCATTTTAATGAAAGTTACGCCTGTCTTTTTTTCGTTTTTCATGAGCGCCCAATTGACGGGCGCGGCCCCCCTGTATCTTGGCAGAAGCGATGAATGGATATTGACCGCCAGACGGGGAATTTCCAGAACGGCCTGAGAAAGGATCCTTCCGTAGGAAACGACCAGAAAGATATCCGCGGCTTGAAACTTGAGCATTTCAATGGATTCACGGGAATTGATATCCTGGGGCTGGAACACGTCCAGGCCATTTTCCTGCGCGTATGTCTTGACAGGCGTGGCGGCGGTCTGCAGGTGTCTTCCCTTCTGCCGGTCCGGCTGCGTAACGACAAGCCTGATTTCGAAACAGGAGCGGTCAATTTCCTTAAGGACTTCCACCGCGAAAACGCCGCTTCCAAAAAAAACAATATTTTTCTTCATCATAGAATTCAATAGAGCGCCGGGTCAAACGTGGCGATGGTTCCCCTGCTTTGGTGGATAACGCGCGAGAGCGTCTTTTTTAAAGGCCCCAGGTCGCGGTATTTCATAAGGATCTGATAGCGATAATATCCCCGGAGCCTGAAAGGCCTGGCCTCCTGGAGGTCAAAGATTTCAATGCCGGTCTTGGCACGCGCCGCCTGTCTTTTCAACGACTGGATCGCCTGACATGCGGATGTCTGGGCCAAGGATTCGGTCCTTGCCCTGATCGTCAACGCTCCCAGCCACAGGGCAGGCGGCCATCCCAGGGCCCGCCTTTCTTCCAGCTCCCGTTCCAGGAAACCCCGCGTATCCTGCTTTCTCAAAAAATCCCAGACATAATGATCCGGGACATGCGTTTGAACAAGGAATTCTTTTGATGACAACAGGGATAATCTCAAGAATTTGGCATAGGCCATCTCTGTGGCCCGGAAATCGGAGCGGCCGAGCGTGTGGTCCGCATTGATGACGGCGACCAGACGGAAGGACTTTTGCTCAAAACCGGATTTTTCCAGTATCTGAGGTCCGGCGAGCATTATATCATAACCGCGCTCACCTGTTCCATCCTTTGCCCCGGCGCCGTCTGCTCCCCCGGCAGGTCCCGGAAAACGGGCGATCCTGGCCGCGGGGAATAAACGCAGAAGCTCGCTTTCAACTTTCTCTTCGCCGAACCCCGCGTAACGGATGTAAGCGGAAGAACATTTCGGACAGATATCTCCAGCTTCCTGCTTGAGATGACAGGCCGGACAAATGTAGGAACGGGTGCTTCTGTAAAAGGCCAAAGGCGAACTGCACCTGTTGCAGTGAAGAGGCTTCTTGCATTTCGGGCAATACATGAACGTTGAAAAAGCCTTCTGATCGACGAACAAAAGACAGGATTCGCGCCGTTCCATGATCTCATTCAATCTGAATCCCAGGACTTTGGAGATGATCTTGGCTCGCCCTTTGGGCGCGTACTCCTGCCTCATGTCCACGCACGCCGATTGCAGGTCCGGATGTTCCCCGGCGATCCGCAACATGGCCGCGTCAGGACCGCCTGAAAGATCAAAGGCCTCAAGCGAAGGCGCGAAACCGCAAAGGATGAGCCTGGCCCTTTCCTCTTTGGCGATTTTCAAAGCCAGGTCCCGCGCGTGATAATTCGGCACCTGCTGCTGACGATAGGCGAAATGAGATTCTTCATCAACAATGATGGTGCCGATATCGCGCAAAGGAGCAAAAATAGCGCTGCGCGTTCCAATGACAAGAAGCCGCTGGGCCTGTCTCGCCCGGTTCCAGGCCTCCTTGACGACCGAGGCCCGATCCCGGGAAGTGATCACGCAAACCGGCAGCCCGGAACCGAGATTTTCCCGCGCCTGAGGGATCCTGCTGAATTCAGGGACAAGAAAAAGAACGCTTTTTCCCTGCGACAGGGTCTGCTTGATCCAGGCCCTGTAGAAATCCCATCTTTTTTGACCTGTGGGATCTTCTAAAATAATGATATTTTTCGCCGCAGACCCTTTCACGACATCTTCTTCCTGTTGAGAAAGACGCATGGAGAAATCCGTGGAAAAAGAACTCTCCTGTTTGGCGGAAGATGATTTTCTGACGGATTGAGGCAGGACCGTGTCAAACGCCTGGGCCAGCGAGCAATAGTAAGTCTCACGAAGGTAACGCGCCAGGCCTGTCAGCCTGTCATCAAGCATGGGGGTTTGCGGATCCAGGACCTTGAGAATGGGTTTTAACCTGTTTTCATAAGGAGAGGTGTCTTTAAACGACGTGACGTAACCGATCAGCCGTTTTTTTCCAAAAGGCACCAGGACGCGGCATCCTGTCCTCAGGCCTTCCTGCGCCTGCGCGGGGATCGCGTAATCAAATGTTTCATCCAGGGAAAGCGAGACGGGAACAGCGACTTCAGCGATTTTCTTCATGCTTTTATGAAAGAGTGGCGGAAATGATGTCCGCGCTGGACTGGGGACGGGCCAAACGAAGAGCATTTTTACGGTAGGATTCGGCCATCCCGGGATGCTCCTTAAAGTCAAGGACGGCCTGCCGGATCGCATCGATATCGGAGGCGATCAGGCCCGCTTTCAGGGAACTGATCATGCGGGCGTTGATCATTTCCTGACCGGGCAGCAAACAGAAAAAAATCATGGGCAACCCCATGCTCAAAGCCTCTGTCACAGACAACCCGCCTGCTTTTGTAACCATCAGATCCGAAGCGCGCATCAATTCGTCCATATTGTCCACGAAACCAAAGGCCCGCAGGGTCTCCTGACGCTTCTTTTGCAGGGCCTCCAGAAGCGCCTTGTTATGTCCGCAGACCACCAGAAGCTGCGCGTGGTCCCCGAGTGTGTCCACAAGGGTTTCAATCGGCCCGATGCCGATGCCCCCTGTCGCGATCAAGACCGTAAAACGCCCGGCCCGCGTGCCCAGGGATTCATGAATCTCTGACCTCTGCCGGCCGCGAAGGAATTTTTCATCCAAAGGAATGCCTGTGACCCGGATATTCTTTTCAGGCACCCCTTTATTCAAAAGCAGCCTGCGCGTCGATTCCGCGGCGCAGCAATAAAGGTCTGTCAACGGATTGACCCAGAAGTTGTGAACGCCGTAATCGGTAACAACCGTGACCAGTTTCGTTTTGAGAAGGGATTTGGCTTTGGCATAAGCGGCCATTTCAGAGGCCAGAAACTGCGTGGAAAGGACGGCGTCAGGCTGCTCCTGTTGAAGGAAACGCAGAAAACGCCCGCACATCCTGGCATCCGAAAATCGGCGCAAATGCACGTTCACCAACGACAAGAGCGGGGAGTCCGACAGTCTGTACAAGACAGCCCAGAGCCACGGGAACCGGCTGATCAGCAGGGTATAACCGTCTGAATAAAGCGCCTTGATCCAGCGCGGCATGAAGTCCACAATATCCGCCGATATGACCTCGCACCCTGAATACCCGCGGGCCCGCCGTTCAAGCGCCTGCGCGGCTTTTTTGTGTCCTGCGCCGGCCGTCGCGTAAACAATCAGGATTTTTTTGATGCCGCACCCCGTCTGCTGGGTCATGAATGGGCTTATTTAAGCTCTTTCGTACCGCTGGTCAATAATATGGCGCGCCGCGTCGAGCAGATTTCTGGCGATAAAATCCGGGATCACGTCCCATCGCGACGCGTTTTTGAGTTTCTCTTTTCCCGAAAGAACAAGGATCGTTTTGCAGCCAAAAGCCCTGCCCGCCTTCACATCCAAAAGGCTGTCCCCGATAAAATACGTGCTCTTCAAATCCACGCGGCAGGCTTTGGTGGCTTTTTTCAACAATCCCGCCTTGGGTTTTCTGCAGGAACAGTTCATTTCGGTCGTATGGAGACAATAATAGACATCATCGATGCGCCCTCCATATTTGCGGATACCCTCAAGCATCCGGCCGGTAATCTCCTCTAAGGCCTTGCGCGAATAAAGGCCCTTGGAAACCCCTGCCTGGTTGGAGATCACATAAATCCGGAAACCCGCCTTTGTCAGCAGGCTGACGGCCTTCAGGACGCCGGGCAGGAAATGAAAATGGCGGACACCGGTCACGTATTTCCTGTCGCCCGGATAACGATTGATCACCCCATCCCTGTCGAGAAAAACGGTCATCATGATGATTTTATTCCGATCGCGATGATATCGCGGCCCCACCATTTTTTTAATGCCAGGCTGATGGGATTGAAGGAGTGGTCTTCGCATCTGACCGAGGACCGCGCAAAATCCCGCAAGGCCCTGCGCAATTTTCCTGGCGTCATCACGTTGACATGCATCTGCTTTCCCTTGGCTCCCCTGTCCACCTGTATCCGGAAAATACGTCTTAAAAAATCCTTGAGGTTTTTCGGCCTGTACTTGCCTCGCAGGACCCTTAAAGGTTCCTTGATCATTTTGAAAGGGATGTCAAAAAAACGCTTGGTGGGGGACAGGTACTTTTCGTAATAAAAATTGGGAGTGGAAATAAAGACCCTTCCTCCCTTTTTTAAAATTTTATGGACCTTGGCGATCAGGTCGGAAACCTGTTTGTCGGTCAAATGCTCGATGACCTCCACGATAAAGACCAGGTCGAATTCTTCATGAAAGTCGTACCGGCAGATATCCACGCATTCGGCGCGGGCCAGGTTGCGGTAAGCCGGAGGAATGGCCTGGATGGTTGTCCGGCAGAGTTCAATGGCCGCCTGGCTGTAATCCACGCCAAGGACATGAGCCCCCTTCGTGGCGCAATAATACAGAAGCTCGCCACGGCCGCATCCGATGTCTAGGATCCTCATGCCCTCCCGAACGCCCGCCCAGGCCATCACGCGTTCGAATTTAGGATGGATATGTTTATCCAAACCTCCGAGAAATTCGCTGAACCCCTCATTATCGCGAAGGTAATAGTCCTTGTCGTAAATTTCGCTTGGGACTTCGCATTCCCTCTGTTCGTTGTCCATCGCGCTCCTTTTTTAAAGCATCCTGAAGCGTCTTACATGCCTCCCCGAGGAGACATTTTCCATTTTTTATTATGAAACAGACGCAATATATGATAATATTAAACGTGTTTTGAATCAAGCCTTTAGCCTGTTAATTTGACACGACTCACCTTGCCATGAACTGGAAAACCATCCACACACTCAGCAGGGTCCGGCGTTATTGCCTCCCTCATTCTTTAAATAAGGAGCTTGGGAGGGCCCTGCGCCCTTACAAAAAAATCCCCGGCCTCACAAACATCAATTTTTCCTTCACGAATCTCTGCGCGGCCGATTGCATTTATTGCCCGTCCCAAAGAGGCGGGGGTACGGCCCGATTCATGTCCCGCTTGAGCCTGGAAACGATCCTGAAAGAATGCCGTTCCCGCGCTTTTCAGAAATTCCACAATATCCAGATCGTCTCCGCGGGGGAAAACGGGGATATTTTCCTGCATAAGGAATGCCTGGATTTTTTAAGAATGATCCGGCGGTTCCTGCCGGGAACAAAGGTTCAGGCTTATACAAATTTCCGGATGTTCTCGCCCCCCTTGATCGACGCCGTGCTTGGGGAAGGGCTGCTGGATTTCATCGGCTGTAATATCGACGGGGCGGATCAGGAAAGTTATTTCAAGGTCAAGCGGACAGACTTGGGCGTCGTCACAAGCCACCTTTTCTATTTTCTCAAGAAACGCCGCCGGTTGTGGAAAAATATCCCGCTCCATATCCAGGTCCTGACCTATCACGACTACGTCAAAAGCGTCCATAACTGCCTGGGGGTTTTCCCGGAAAAACTTCAGGGACAGCCGCCGGATACAGCCGTCCTGAAAGATGATTTTCCCCTCATCCGCGCCCAATTTCTTCCCTATCTCGACCACCCCAAAGACAAGATCCTTCGCAGCGCGGTCATCGCGTGGGCCGAGCGTGACCAGCTCAAATATCCCGACGAGGCGGCCTGCGCCCTGGATTGCCCTCAGCTGGACCGCATTGAAAAAGAGGCTTTTATCGCCCCGGACGGCACCTGGTATGCCTGCTGCTGGGACGGAAAAAATGAATTGGCCCTAGGCAATGTCCTCAAAGAATCCTTCAACGAGATCTACTTCGGAACAAAGCGCCGGCGCTTGATCGAATCGCTCAAACGCCGCGAATTCGCCCTCGTGGGAGGCCCTTGCGCGAAAATCCAATGCTGCCAGGAGCTCAAAATTCCCAAGGCTTCTTTTTCCGCTTGCCCCAAATGACCCCGCCCCGCGTTTTTCGAAATGTCCTTATTGTCCTGCCATACGGCATTGGCGACACCCTGTTCGCGTTCCCTCTCCTGAAGGCTTTAAAAAAACAGGCCGGCACGCTGCGTCTCGACGCCCTGGTGGGTTCCCGCACCGAACAGATTGTCGGCTTGTCCCCTTACGTGGACGACATCTTTGTCATCGACAAGGACAAATGGAAAACCATGCCGAAATGGAAAGTCCTGGGGGAAAAATTAGGGCTGTTGCGCCGCTTCAAACTCGCCGGGTATGATCTTATGGTCGATTTTTCCATGCAGCCGGAATATGCCTTCTGGGCCAAATTCTGGACGAGGACGCCCTTGCGGGCGGGTTTCAACTATAAAAAACGCAATCCGTTCCTCAACGCGCCTCTGGATATCCCTAAGGAAGGATTCGTCGAAAGGCCTGTCGTCGATTATGTGTGCGAAATGGCGGGTAAGCTCGGAATAGACTTAAAAGACAGGAAGCCTGAACTGCGGATACCTTCAGCGACGCAGGACCGGTCTCTGGAACTGTTAAAAGGGTTGGGTTGGGATGGCGGGACCTATACGATCGTGGCCGCGGGCGGAGGAGCCACATGGGGCAAGGACGCGCATTTTAAACAATGGCCGGCCTCCCATTTCCCGGAATTCCTGCGACTGATGGAAAAAGAGCGCGACCCCGGCACGATCGTCTTGCTCGGCTCGGCCGAGGAAAAAAAATCGGAAGAACATTTCGTTGGTCTTTCCCGGCACGTCCTGAACCTCTGCGGCCGGACAAATCTCCTGCAGGCCGCCGCGATTTTGAGCAAGGCCGGGCTTTTTATCGGAAACGACGGCGGTCTGGCGCATCTGGCCGCCGCGCTCGATGTCCCCGTCATCTCTTTTTTCGGGCCCGCGGACCCGCGCGTCTACGCGCCTCTTTCCCATGCCTCGCCGGTGGTAACGATTTCCAAAGATATGGATTGCCGGCCCTGCTACCGCGGCTTTCGCTATAAAGATTGCCCTCACAATTCCTGTCTGACGGGATTAACGCCTTCTGAAGCCTGGCAGGAATTGAAAAAAAGCGGATTTTTGAAACAGCTCGACGGATTCAACCTGCAGATTTAACCAAAAACAAGGCGCCCAGAAAGAATTCCCTTGGGCAGTCATCCTTTAGAATTTCGTTGCCGAAAATTTTAAGCCCGCTGGGCTCCAGAATATCCCTCGCCAGGGCTTCTTTGTGCCCAAAACGCAAACCCTGATCTGTCCATGGATCCTTGCGCTGCGCGTTGAAATCAAACGTGAGCGCCGCCATCCCTCCGGGTTTTAGCACACGCGCGATCTCTCCCATTGTCCTCCTGCGCACTTGGGGGGACAAATGTTCAAGCACGCAGATACAGTAAACTTTATCGAAGGTATCCCTGGAAAAAGGCAAGGGCCGGGCAAGATCCCTGTTATAGACGCGCATATTCCAATCCATTGCCCGCGAGACATGGCGCGCGTTATAGATCAAACCATAGTGACCGACATCATAATCCAGGACATGGGTTTGGCAACCCAGCGATGCCAGGTAAAAGGAAAAAAGCGTTGAAGCCCCGCCCAGGTCCAAAACGGTATCCGCCGGTCCAGGACAGGCGTGTGCAAGAACGAACGTATTCTCCCAAAGTTTTCTTCGTTCAGGTTCCGGCCTGAAATCCTTCTGTTTGAAGTTTCCCGCCGAATTTGTGGCCCTCAAGCCGCTATCCTGCAAGCTCCTGCGTAATGACGCCAGGGATTCCGCGTAGGTTTGAGATGCCGCGGTAGCGAGATCTTCGTCTTGCGACATGATACTCTTATTAACCAAAGGCCCTGAAACTTCACCCAGGCTGACCTCAGACGCAAAAGCAGGTGCTGGAAAGATCACTGCTGTCTGCCTCTTTCTGGTGGTCAGCCTTTTGAACAATGAATCGCGCAGTTTTGAAAAAAGAAGATAAAACCGGTATGTCAGAGGGATATACGGCGGAACAATATCATCGGAAAACAGAATCCTGAATGTCGCGCTTTGAGAGAGTTTTTTATGTGCTTTCATAACAAAGCCTTACTCTGCTGCCATCCTGGAGGCGAGGCGATGAAAGGTATCACGGGTCAGGTTGCAGGGCTTCACTTTTTCACCAAATAATCGCCGATGGCCAGATATTCCAGGCCGCTTTCTTTGAACATGAGGATCGCGTCCTGCGGCGAGCAAACCATAGCTTCTCCCCGGCGGTTCAGGGATGTGTTGATGACAACCGGAACTCCGGCCTTCTGCTGGAACAGCTTGATCAATCTGTAATACCTGGGATTCAGACGCTCTTCCACGATTTGCGGCCTGCATGTGCCGTCGATATGTACCGCTTCCGGGATCCGCTCCCTCCATTCATGGGCAACCTCGAAGGCCAGCGTCATAAAAGGCGAGGGGTGATCTGTCCCAAGGATCTCAGCCGCGTGTTCCTTCAGGATTGAAGGACAGAAAGGTCTCCACTTTTCCCGGAATTTGATGATCGCGTTGATACGGTCATTGGTCCCCCGGACCTTCGGATTGCCAAGAATGCTGCGGTTGCCCAGGGCCCTGGGTCCCCATTCCATCCTGCCCTGGAACCACCCGACGATTTTTCCTTCCGCCAGAAGACTTGAGGCTTTTTCGCAAATATCGCCGGACTTTTCAAACGCAAATCCCGAAGACCGCAAAACCGCCTCAATCTCCGATGGCGAATATTCCGGACCGTAATAGGCGTGTTCCATGGGCTCGATCCGTTCTCCGTTCTGGGCGGCAACATAAACAGCGGCGCCCAGAGAACCGCCCGCGTCATGCGAGGCAGGCTGGACCCATAGCCGCTTGACCAGAGGGTGCTTCAGCAAAACCCTGTTTAAGGAAACGTTCAGCGCGCAGCCCCCGGCGAAACACACTTGACCGTGCTTTTTAAGCTCACCCGACAGATACGTTTCCAGAAGCTTGATGGTCATGTCCTCGAGCTTCTTCTGGGTGGAGGCGGCAATATGGATATACGGCACATTCAGCTCATCCCCCTGGCGCTCGGGTCCGAATTCATCGACCATTTTCCGGGCATAGACCTTATCCAGCCGCGCACGCTTGGAACGGGGAACCCAAACGTATTCATCGTGACAACGATATGTTTTGCGTTGATCATCCCACCAGAGGATATGGTCGAGATTCGCCTTCCAGGCGTCTCCGAAAGGAGCCATGCCCATGACCTTGTATTCGCCGTCCTCCCGTTCGAAACCCAGATATTCCGTCATGGTCGAATAAAAATTCCCGAGGGAATCAGGGGCAATGATCTCCTTGATCTTGCGGATGGACTGCCCCTGGCCCGTGCCGATCATGGTCGAGACAATCTCACCACCCCCGTCGATGGACAGGACAGCCGCTTCCCGAAAGCCTGAAAGAAAAAAACTGGAAGCGGCATGGGCCATGTGATGCTCGATCCAGTGGATCTTCGGCCTCAGGCCGCCAAAACCTGAAGAGGCAAGGGTCTTCTCGATAAAACAAGCCTGCCCCCTGTATTCCTGTCTGTTGCGGAAGAATTTTTTCCATGCACGGGAAGGGTTGGAGGGAAATATCCGGAAAAAATATTCAAGCCTCTTTTCCCTCAAGGCCGCGACATTCCAGGGAAAAGCGACCGCGTCGATATCTTCAGGCGTCAGGCCCGCGACCTTCAGGCAGTATCTGACGGATTCGGCAGGACACTGGTCCTTGGCATGTTTTTTTCTGCTGAAGCGCTCTTCCTCAACGGCAGCGACCAGCTTTCCGTCTATCAAAAGCGCGGCGGAGGCGTCGTGTCCGAAAGGAGCGGCCAAACCTAAAATTTTCATAAGTTTTTCTTGTTTTTCTCATCCAGCATCTGCCGAAACTTGGCATAGCTGATCAGCTGATACATGGTATCGAAAAACGCGACCATAAAGCCCACATATCCGTCCTTCCATCCCTTTTTCCTGAGGTAGCGCCGGAAAAACCTGTCGATCGCCCTCCAGGCGATCTTCCCCTGCCCCATTTTCCGGTTTGTCGTGACCCACTTCTGGGCCTCCAGCGTCGTCTGTCGGTTCAGGCTCGCGAGAAAATGCGTAAAATCAGGATATCCCTTATGGATGATGTCGGATTTCAAATGCCCGCAGGACCCCTGGACCTCGACCCGGGGATGGACAACGGCGTCTTCGTATTTGAATTTCTCCTTGCGGAAAAGCCTCACCTTGGCCGCCGGATACCATCCGCCGTGACGGACCCAGTAACCGCCGATAAAATTACGCAAAGGCACGGAAAAACAGGCGTGTTCTGTCGAAGCAAGGGCCTGGGAAATCTCCCGCTTCAATTCTTCCGTCACGGTTTCATCGGCATCCAGGCTCAAAACCCAGCTGTTTTTAGCCTGGGCGTAGGCCCAATTGCGGTGAGTCCCTTCGACCTCCATCTTGCGCAGGATCACCTTATCCGCCGCGCCCTGGGCGATCTTGACCGTTGCGTCCGTGCTTAAGTCATCGACGACAATGATCTCATCCGCCCAGTCTTTTAAGGATTGAATGCATGCGGAAATATTCTCTTCCTCGTTCTTGGTCAGGATAACCGCGGTCAAAGGTATTTTAGCCATTTTTCATCAGCCTCTGGATTTGGCGGCAGACGAACGCCACCTGATTTTTAGTGATCTGGGGATAAATCGGCAGACACAACACTTCTTTGCAGATTTTTTCAGCCACCGGAAAGTCGCCTCTTTTATAGCCTAGAGATTTATACACTTTTTGAAGATGAAGCGGAACAGGGTAATGCACCATAACAGAAATACCGGATTTTGTCAATCCGTCGAGGATCTTGTCCCTGTTCTTCACGCGGATGGCGAAAATGTGATAGACATGCCGCCCGTATCCGGCCTCCTGCGGCAAGAGGACCCCCGGGATATCTCCCAGGAATTGCCTGTAATATCCCGCGGCATCCGCACGTCCGCCATTCCAGGCATCCAGTTTTTTGAGTTTCGCGTTCAAAAAAACCGCCTGAACGGAATCCAGCCTGGAATTGTAGCCAAAGGAATCATGCTCATAGCGCGCGGTGCGTCCATAATCCCGAAGCTTGTGGATTTTTTCATACAATGCCTTCTGCCCGGTCACAATCATACCGGCGTCCCCAAAGGCGCCGAGATTTTTTGTGGGATAAAAACTAAAGGCTCCGATATCCCCCACAGAACCGGCCATTTTGTCATTGTATCGCGTTCCATGGGCCTGCGCGGCGTCTTCTATGACCTTCAGGCCGTGTTTCCGCGCCACGCGCAGGATAGGGTCCATATCAGCGGATTGACCGTAAAGATGCACGGGCATGATGGCTTTCGTCCTCTTTGTGACAGCCGCTTCGAGACGGGAAGGGTCCAGATTGAACGTCCTATCGTCGATATCGACAAAAACCGGCCTGGCCCCGGTATAGCTGACGGCAAAAGCGGAAGCGATATAGGTATAGGCAGGAACGATCACTTCATCGCCTGACCCGGCGCCAAAAGCCTTCAAACCCAAAAACAGCGCGTCTGTTCCGGAATTGACCCCGAGCGCGTACGGAGAACCGACGTATTGCGCGAATTTTTCTTCAAAGGACCGGACATCACGCCCCAGGACAAAATCAGAATCCTGAAACAAGCGTTTTAAAGAGCGTTGAATGTCCCGACGGGTTTGACGATAGGAAGAGGCAATATCGATAAATGGGATACGCAAATTAGGGCCTCGCTTTTTGTGCTGGAACAGACGCCGGAGACAGCTTCAGGGCGGCTACGGCCAGACCCAGCGCGAACCAGAATAAAACCACCTGTTGAAGGGAAAAAAGATGGGTATCGAAAAAGGACTGAACCAGGAAAGCCAATATCCCGCACATCAGTCCCAGAACCAGAGAATCCTTCTTCGAGCGCACATGCTTCAAGGCAGCTGAAAAAAAGACCATAAGCACCCCAAGAAATACGCCTGTGCCGATGATGCCTTTCTCAGCCAGCATCTGAAGAAAAGAATTATGCGGATAAACGCCTCCGTGATCAAAGCTCTTGTAACGTTTGGCGACAATGGTATAGGTATTCAAACCGCTGCCGAAGAGAGGATAATCCGAGGCGATCCTTAAGGCTTCCTGCCACAGCTTCAAACGCTCCGCGTTGGACTGATGGCTTATTTGAGACATGGCAGACAGCCCGTTGTTAAGGGACGGAATTTCTTCTCCCGCGGAAATCGAGGCGAGAAGCTGATCGGAAACGGAAATCGCCAGGCCCGAGGGCTTATCGACCGCGGGAGAGGCCATTTTTTTGAAAGCCGGCATCAAAACCAACAAAACACCCAGCCCCAAGGCGAAAGACGCGCAAAACCTTTTCATTGCGGGGACAGGGATGCGAATTCTGATAAGGCAAAGAGCCATCAGAAGCAACCCCAGAATAAAGCCCACCCATCCGCCCCTGGAATAGGAGAACAAAAGGCAGAACGTCAGAACGAGCGTGGCGAGGAATAAAAGGGCTTTATTGAATTTGTTGACGAGGTCGGCGCGCGCCAGAAGCCCGAAGAATAAAAACAAGACGATGTTGAGCCATCCGGCGAACCCGCTGGCTGAAGAAAAAGGCCCGGTAAGCCTGTATTCTATGTACTGCGCCATCATAAAATCGTGGCCTTTGATATACTGGACAACGGCATCGCCGGATATCAAAAAGGCGGAGGCCATGGCCATGTACAAAACAAATTTTAAGCGCGCCTTGCTGTTAATGACTTCCGCCAACATGAAAAATACCGCGAAGAATTTAAATTCTTTCCCGAATAACCCCCTCAGCGATAAGGCGTGATTAACGCTGAAGACAACCGAAAGGATATTGGCCGCCATCAACAGGCCCAGGGCTTTGTTCAGCGGGGTTAAGGGCAACAAGCCGCCGGCGGCCTCCCCGGAGCGATATCCAAGGCATCTTTTCATCAAGAATAGAAAAAAACCATTCCACGCGAAAACCTCAATACCGGCCTTGGCGAACGGCAGGCAAAAAATCAAGCATCCCAGATAGAAAACCAGCACCCTGTCCATCCACAAAAACGTCTTCTCGGGCAGATGGAATCTCCTGCGCGTGACGGCGGGTTGTTCCCCCTTTTCCAAAAAAGGCTTTTCGGCGCGCTTGGCGCCCAGCGTTTCCACCTGCCGGATATCGGCCATTAGGAATTCTCCTTAACTTCCAGAAGGCGATTCTTAGGGCCTTCCTTAACGACAGGCGCGGCTCTTTTTTCCAGGGCCGGGCCCCTGTCGGCGTGTTTGGCCGAAAGAATGATCTGCCTCATCTTCTCGACCACTTTTTCCCCGTTAAAGGAGCGGATGAAGTTTTGCAAATCCTTCAACTGTTTTCTTAACGAAACCAGATCGAAATCATCGGCCTGATGGATATAGATCTTGTCGTGTTTGGTGATCCGGTCCTTATCTTTATCGAGCAGGAGCTCTTCGCGGATCTTCTCCCCGGGGCGCAGGCCGATATATTCCACCTGGATATCCCTGCCCATCTCCAAACCGGACAAAGTCACCAGATTCCTGGCCAGATCCGCGATCCGGATCTGCTCGCCCATATCGAGAATGAAGATCTCTCCCCCTTCTCCGATCGCGCCGGCCTGCATGACCAGAAGAACCGCCTCCTTGATGCTCATAAAATAACGGGTTGTTTCGGCATGGGTGAGCGTGATGGGGCCTCCCGATTCAATCTGTTTTTTGAATAAAGGGACGACGCTGCCGTCGGAACCCAGGACATTGCCGAAACGCACGGCCATAAACTTCGTCTTGCTGCGCCTGGCCTTGGCCTGCAGGAAAATCTCAGCCAGCCTCTTGCTGAGCCCCATGGCGTTGATGGGATTAACGGCCTTATCCGTCGAAATCAAAACAAATCTTTCCACACCGTAATGATGGGCCGCGTAAATCATGTTCCGGCTGCCCAGGGCATTATTTTTAACGGCCGAAACAGGGTTTTCCTCCATAAGCGGGACATGTTTGTATGCGGCCGCGTGGAACACGACTTCGGGCCTTTCTTCAGAAAAGACTTTTTTCAAAAGACTGATGTCATTGATATCCCCGACCACCGACAGGATATCGAGGCCCTTGAACCTGGATTTCAGTTCGATGCTCAAAAAATAAATATTGTTCTCGTTATGGTCCACGAGAATGAGTTTTGACGGAGAAAAATTCGCCGTTTGACGGCAAAGTTCAGATCCGATGGAACCCGCGGCGCCCGACACCAGGACTCTTTTGCCTGTCAGATATTTACGGATTTCTCCTTCATTGATATCCACAGTTTCCCTGCCCAGAAGATCTTCGGGCCTCACCTCCCTGGTCCTGATCTCAAGCTCGCCCTTCAAAATCTTGGTAAATCCGGGGATGATCTTCAATCGGACGCCGGAAACCTGGCAGCAGGCAATAATGTCCCTGACCACCTCACCTTTGGCGGAGGGAATAGCCAGGACGATTTCGGTGACTCCCAGCGATTGGACGGCCGAGGGAATCCTATGCCTGTCCCCCAGGACCCTGACCCCGCGGATCGTCACATTGTATTTGACCTTGTCGTCGTCGATAAAACCAACCACGTCCCCCAGGGAAGGGTTATTCCTGTATTCCTTCAAAAGCAGGATGCCGGCCTCGCCGGCTCCAATGATCAAAACATTGTTCTTCCCGATCTTGAGAGATGGCCCCCGATACCGCTCCCTGACGATCCTGGAAAAAAATCGGATGCCGCTCACCAACACCATACAAATGATAAAATCATTGACCAGGATAAACCGGGGAACAGACGGCGTGCTGGGAAGAAAAACATTGGTGATGATGAAGGCCGTGCTCGCGAGGGCATTGGCTTTGATAATCTGCCCGAGGTCATAAATACTGACGTATCGCCATAAACCGTGAAACAAACCAAAATAAGAAAAAACCAGGAGTTTGATGCACAACAACAGCGGGAGCGTCCGGAGAAAAACCCCGAAATATTCGGCCGATAAATTGCAGTCAAAGCGCAGCAAAAAAGCCGTGAAATAGGACGCCACAATCAAGACAAAATGGACCGCGAAAATCAGGATCCTGCGGTATCTCATGATCAAAATTTTAAAGGCGAGTTTCATGGGCGTTTTGTCCCTGAGGATTTCACCGGACGCTTCTTTCGGCATCCGGCGATGATTTTGATAACGCGATCCAAATCTTTTCGGGAAAGGTTTGTCCCGGAGGGCAGGCACAATCCCCGAAGGAAAATATCTTCGGCGACCTTTCCGCCGACGACCTTCGTCCGCCCTTGAAAGACCGGCTGAAGGTGCATGGGCTTCCAGACAGGCCTGGCCTCGATATTCTTTGCCTCCAGGGCGAGCCTGACCGCTTCCCTGTCGGCGCCGAAAGTTCCGGCATCAATCAAAATCACGGTTAACCAGCGCGTGCAACGGGAATAAGGGGCTTGCGGCATAAATTCAATCCCCTCGATTCCTTTCAAGAATTTTTCATAATGTTCGAAGATCTCCCTTTTTCTCTTGATGCGTTTATCCAGCGCTCTCAATTGGCCCAGCCCAATGGCCGCCAGGATATTGCTCATCCTGTAATTATAGCCGATCTCCTTATGTTCATAATAAGGGCGCGCCTCCCTGGCCTGCTGGGAAAGCTTGCGGGCCTGCGCGATCAGGGATTTGTCTTGTGATGCCAGCATCCCGCCTCCGCCCGTGGTGATGATCTTGTTCCCGTTAAAGGAAAAAACAGACATCTCCGCTCCGGCTCCGGCATGCGCCCACGAAGCGCGCCGGGCTTGGGCGCCGGTTCCTTCCGCGCGTTTATACCTTGCCCCTACGGCCTCCGCCGCGTCCATAACGACAGGCACCCCGTAGGAATCGCAAATCGCCAGGATACGCTCGTAATCGCAACACTGTCCGAAAAGATCCGTCGGAATGACCGCCTTGGGGAGCTTTCCCCTCTTTTTTGACACTTTGAGGGCCTCATCCAGAAGGTCAGGGTCTATGTTCCAGGAGGCCCTCTCAGAGTCCACAAAGGTCAGATTGGCTCCCTGGAAAACTGCCGGAGATACGCCTCCGATAAAGGTCAAAGTCGAGGCCATCACGTCATCCCGCGGGCCGACATCCAATACCCGTAAAGCCAGATGCATGGCCGCGGTGCCGCTGGAAACAGCCAGGCAATGCGGAATTCCCGTATATTCCGCGAACTCCCTTTCAAAAGCGTCGACCTGGGGGCCAAGAGGAGCGATATAATTGCACCTGAAGGCTTTTTGTATGAAAGCCATTTCCTTACCGCCCATATGGGGCGTAGAAAGACAAATTCTTTTATTCATCAACCGACTCCTGTTTCAAAAGGGCAGACTAAGACCTGTAGCGCGGAAAATAGCCTTCCCTTGGCGCCCAGCCTCCCTGGAAACGTTCCCGGGCGCTCATGAGTTCGTTGTAGCGGGCCTCATCGATGACCCTTTGTCCCGTAAAAAAACGAAGTTCTCCCTCCGGCGCGAACGACAACTTATACCGGTAGATGCCGTCATCAGGCTCATACCCTCCGCCCAGACAATAGTTCTTGATTCCTCTGGCCCGGGCCCAGCCCATGATCTCGTATTTCAACAGGTCGTTAGGCCTCTTATCAAAAGCCTCGTCCTCTGTGCCGCCGAGAAAAGAATAGGCGGTTTGCGACGAATAAAGGACAAGTTCCGTGGAAACGATCCTGCCGCCGTCAAGCACGTGAAAATAAGCCTTGTGGGGGCCGAGGGATCGCGACAAAGCCTCAAAATATTCACGGCCGAAATAATAAAATCCGCTGGCGTTTCGACGCTTCATCGTCTGGTCGTAGATCCGCAAAAAATCTTCCAGATAACGGCCGTTTTCATCCGCCAGAAAGGTCAATCCCGACCGCCTGGCTTTCTTGATATTCTTGCGGACTTTATGTTCAAAATCCATCCACAGGGCATCGTCGGTCAACGTGAGCGAACGGACGATGTTTGCGTTCCTTTCCACCTTCTCCCCCGGATAGGCGGCCAGATCATCGTCAAAAAGATGAAACCGGATGAATTCGCTGACACAGCGCTCCTGTCTGGCCCACTCGTCGTAGGCCTTCCAGAAAAGCTCCGATATCCGCGAGCGGGCCTCATCAGCGCCCCAATAGTAGGCGCCGCCATATCCGTATGAGGTGGTCGTGTCGCAAAAAGACGCCAGTTCGCGGGGAACCCAGGGCAGCGCCCCCAGAGACCTTTTGACGAAAGGATAAAGAATGCATCCTTTTTCAGCCTTGTAAAAGACGGCCATCGCCCTCTGCCCCCCTGCGGCGTAAATGGCGGCAAGATCCGGATGAGCGAAAATATCATGTTTCGGCCAGGATCGCCAAAGTTCCTGCCACCGAACTTTTTGTTTTTCATCCGAAGCATCCCAGACCTGGAACGGCTGCTCCTTTAGCCGGTCATTGCGCACGAAACATATCCTTTCCGCCGAGTTTCCGGACGCAATCCCGGAGGCCATCCACCAACCCGCCGAGCTCTTTGACCGTCAAATCCTGATGCACCGGCAGATTCATGATGCGTCGGGAAAGACCGTAAGATACGGGAAATGACCCGGATCCTATGGGCCTGATCAGCGTGTGATACAAACTCACCACCCCATAACCGCGCGCGTTCATCTCTTCGTAAAGACGGTCTCTGGAGACGCGCTGGATCAGAACAGGCAAGGTCTGAGGGATCACGCCATCCCCCAAAGACGGCCACAAAAGATCAACTTCCCCGGCCAGGCTTTTGAGCTGATTGGAAAGCTCCAGGCAATTTTCCCTGCGCCGGCGGGATATTTCAAAAAGATCATAATCCCAATGCGTCAATTCAGGAACAGGCGCGCCTTCGAATCCCTCAAGCGAGCGCCTATTGTTCAAAAACAGGATCCCGCCTTTATCCAGAGGCAGGAGTTTGTGCAGCGAATACACGCCGGCGTCGCCCAGCCTTCCGCAAATGCCGCCGATGAGATCGCTGAACATGGAATGGGCCTCATCTTCAAAAACCAAAGCCCCTGCCTTCCTCGCCAGGTCCGTGAACTCCCGGTAACCGGGGTCAACATACCCAAAATAATGGATGATGACCGCGACATCGATATCGTTGTTATTGAGGCATTTTTCCACGTCTTGGAGATCGATGCGCAACCGGTCTGAAACCTTGTAAAAAACCGCGTCCACCCCTGATTCTTCCACAGGATCAAAAACACCCGAACCTTCCTTAGGGGACCAGCCGATATAGGATGGCAGCAGTACTTTCCCCGCCTTAGCGCCAAGGGCCTCCTTCAAAAATGCCTTGAATCCGGCCCGGGCGCTCTCAAAAAACATCCCCCGCCGAAGACTTCGGTCAATCTGAACGGCCTTTTTGCTTATTTTTTCACGCGGCACCGTCATTTTATTCCTTTGATCGCTTCCGCCACTCTCCGGATATCCCGCGCTCCATACCGATGGTCCACAGGAATAGTCAACATCCGGCCCGACAATTCACGGGCGCGGAGGCTGCCTGTCCGGCCCAAGGCCCAGTGAACAGGGGTAAAAATTCCCCGGGAAACACAGTGAGCCCGAAAGAAATCGCGAGAAGCGCGGCCCTCAAAGACAAAAACCGCGTTCAAGGGGCAGTGGCCTTTCGGCCATTGTCTGAACAAAGGAACGAAAGACGCGCGCCCTTTCAAAATCTCCAGCAGCATGCCGACGTTCTCTGTCCGTTTCCTGCGCCAGGACACAGGGTAACCTCTCTCCAGCAAAGAAAAACTCCAGGGCGATATCCGCCCTCCTGTGTTTTGCGTCAGGAGCCTTTCTCCTTCTGTCTGGAATTCCCGGTATTTTGATTTCAGGGCCGGATCCCGGACAGCGGCCTTCAGGTATTCATTTTTCCAGATCATCCCCGCGAGTTTCAGCGCGCTGCCCTTCCAGGAACCTTGCGGCCCTGTTTCCGGCAGCTTCAGGCGCCGGCCCGGAGACCAGAGGATCGCTCCATCGGGAACGGGCAATATTTTTCGAAGAGAGGCAAAGGCGTAATCCGCCCGGGAATTCCTGGCCCACGCCGAACAAGGATCATGAGAATGGTCTTCGATGAGGACCGCGCGGCGATTCCTTTGCCGCCACCCTGTCCAGGGATTGCCGTCTCGAACGCCGAAATAATTTACGGCAAGCACCCAATCGCCCGCGCCGGGATTCAGCGTTTCCCATCGGGGGTGGGGCCATCTCGGGTCATCTTCGTATCGCCTGAGTTTCAAGCCGCGCTCCTGCCACAAGCGACAGACATCAGGGCAAAAGTAATCGGGCACAAACAGGGATCTTTGCCGTTTTCCTGTATGAATTTTCCAGGCGGCCAGCAAAGCCACCCGCCCAAGATCAAAAAAACGCACGGGCGCGGGCCAGGGCAAAAAAGGCCCCGAGGCTTCCTGCCAATGAAACTCGCTTCCGATCTCCAGCTCGCCCTTCTTTTTATCCATTATCCTTTTTTAAGTTTTTGGACGAAGGTTGACCGGCTTCATCCCTTCCGGGATCCGGGGAGGAATATAATCTTTGACATCAGGGACCTTGAGAAAATCCTCTTTCAGGCACCCCGCAAAATACAAATCATGCTCGGCTCCGTTCTTGAGAACATGTTTGCGAAGCCTGCCCTCGATCTTCCAGCCGCTCTTGTCCACATACGCCTTCAGCGACGGAATATTGTAGTCCAGGATTTCGCACCATAGCTTGCGCATCCCGGCGTTAAAAAAAGCGAAAGCGCACATCGTCATGATCGCGTCCCGGCCGTATCCCTTGCCCCTGGTCCGGCTGTTGACCAGCAGTTTGATGGCATTCAAAGCCGTGCGATTATGCCAGTCAATATTCCAGAGACCCGTCAGACCGATCCTGCCTTCTTTTTTTGTCTCAATGATCAAGCGGATGTTATTTTTATCCCGGCATAATGATTCAAACCATATCTTCTGGTTTCTCAGAGAAGACGGAAAATCCCAGCCCACAACCATATCGCGGATATGAGAATCATTGTAAAGGACCTGGCAAAACCCGAGATCATCCTCTTCCAGGGGCCGCAAGAGGACCTTTTTTCCCTTTAACATGGATTTTTTCTCCTTCCCCTTTAAATTGAATGAGTTTAACATAATCCGGAGCCGTTTTCCAATGATTAGTCGATAGAAAACCTAACCCTCAATTATGTCCGGGAGCCCGCAGTCATTAACTTCGCGGTAACAGGCCTCCAAATCGCCCCTGACCCCTTCCCTTTTAAAAACCTTTGCCAAGGTCATCAGGATGATCCTTAAGTCAAGCCCGAGAGAATGATGATCGACATACCAAACATCCATTTCAAACCGCCTGCTGAAAGGGGTATTGTTTCTTCCATGGACCTGCGCCCATCCCGTGATCCCGGGCCTGACCTCATGCCTCCTGGTGTGAAAAGCCGAATAATGCCCAAGATATTGCATAAGAAGAGGCCGCGGCCCAACAAGGCTCATATCGCCTTTGATCACATTCCAGAGCTCAGGCAGCTCATCCAGGCTCATTTTTCGCAGAAAACGGCCCAGTGATTTCAAACGGTCCGCCTCCGACAGCAATTTTCCGTCAGGGCTTTTCTCGCAAGACATAGTCCTGAATTTATAAATCACAAAGGGCCGGCCGTTTTTTCCGGGACGGACCTGACGGAAAAAAACGGGCCTCCCGAACACCATGAAAACGGCCATCCCGGTCAGGACAAAAACCGGAAAAAGCGCCAGGCATGCCGGGATCGCGATCGCCAGGTCGAGCATCCTTTTGACGCCTTCGTTTCGTTGGATTTTGCCGGGGTAGGCCATGATCATTCAGGAAATAACGGATTTAAATATCAGGTCGAAGCGCTTAACGCCTCGTTCCAGCGACAATTCCCGATGATAAAAGTCTTTTCCATTGCGCCCCATCGCGTCACGCTGTCCGGGGGACATACGGTAAAAACTCTCAACCGCCGAGGCGATTTCCAGGGGATCCTGAGGCCGGCATATCAATCCGGCGCGCGCCTTTTCGACAAGTTCTGCCGCGTTACCTTTGACCCCCATCAGGACCGGACGGCCGGCCGCCAGGCATGTCTGGGTCTTTCCGGGTATTGTGATCTCGAAAAGCGGGCTGTTCTTCAAATGAACGAGCAGCACATCCGCCAATCCGAAAATACGGTTCATCTCATCAATCGGCCTGTAGGGCAGAAACAGGACATTCGCCAGGCCTTTTTCATCCTTGATGGCCTTGAGCCTGGTGACTTCAATGCCTCCTCCGGCCAGCACAAACTGAACCGCGGGCAGTTTATCCCGCAACAGGGCCGCAGCCTCAAGAACCGCCTCCAGGGCCTGGGCCTTTCCCATGGTGCCGGGAAACAGGACATTAAAACGATTGGCCATGCCTAACTCCCGTCCAAGGGCCTCATCGCGTTCAACCGTACCCAGCCGGCTCTCATCGCACCAGTTATAGACAACTTCAATCTTGGCTTCAGGAACGCCCCGTTCGATGAGCTTGCTCTTGAATCCGGGGGACAAAACAACGATTTTGGCGGCCCTGGCATAAATGAACCGGCACCATTGATCGACCAGGGAAAGAATGAGGCGGCTGCGCACCATGCCTGTGGCTGTCAATGTGTCGGGCCAGAGATCCTGGATATCATAAACCAGAGGCGCCCGGTAAAGGCCGGAGAGAAGCCATGCCGGCAATCCCACTGTGGCAGGCGGATGATACGCGTAGATCACATCCGGCCGCTTGATCCCGAAGGGGCCGATAAGAGACGCCGCCAGCGCAAAGCTTGAATAATTGGCGAAGCGTCCGAACGCTCTTTGATCATGGCTCGGATACAAAGGAACCCGGAACACGGGAATTCCGTCCATAATGTCTTTCTGGAACAATTTGATCTTATATCCCGGGTAAACTTTCCCGCCCGGATAGTTCGGAAATCCCGTCAGGACCTGGATATCATATCCGAGACTCCGTAATTCCCTGGCGAACGACAGACCTTTCATATTCAGCTCAGGGTCAAACCACTGGGTCAACATCAAAATCCGTTTCATTCCGGTTTCTCTCCGTCCCTGACAGCGCTGCTCATGCCTGGAGTGAAATCAGCCATCCGCTCGATCATGGCCCAATTGTCCCTGAACCATTCCACGTTTTTCAGGAAACCATCCTTGAAATCCACCAGGGGCGCGTAATGGATCAACGCCCGCGCCTTCTCAATGGACGCCAGAAGCCGGGGTTTTGTGTCCCATTTTCTTCTCGGCTTAAAAGTTATTCCCGCCTTACTGCCTGTCGTCTCATTGACAAGTTTGGCTAAGGCCTGGATGCTGATCTCCCTGCCCGCGGCAAGGTTAAAATTCTCCCCGATCGCCGCCTCGTAAAAAGCCGCTTTCAGAAGTCCCTGCACCAGATCCAGGACATAAGTAAAATCCCTGGTCTCCTCCCCTGTCCCCGTGATGGGAAGGGCCTGCTTTTTCATCGACCAGTAAATGAAGTTCGGGATCACGTTACGATACTGTCCGGGGACTTCCCCGGGTCCGTAGGAATTGAAAAACCGGCAATTGACCGTTTTCATGCCGTAGTGATGCGCGTAAAAATTACCGTACATTTCCCCAGCCATTTTATTGATCTGATAAGGCGTCGTTAAATGCATGGAAATAAAATCTTCCTTTAAGGGCAGCTGGGGATAAGAGCCGTAGATCGCGCAGCCGCTGGAGGCGTAGATGAATTTTTCGACGCGGGCCAGACGGCAATATTCCAGCAGCTTGATGAGCCCCAGAATATCCACATCCGCCGAAACCTCGGGATAATCCACGGAATTCTGGTTGGCAAAAAAAGCCGCCAGATGAAAAACCAGGGAAATATTCTCCTTAAAGACCCTTTTTAAATCGATATCGCTGCGGACATCCCCTTCAACGAACATCACGTTATTCAAACAAACGACATTCCACGGATCCTTTTGTTTGATGGAAGAAAGGTTGTCCAAGACAATCACTTTCCCTGCCTCTCCCGCCAGCCGGGAAAGCGCGGGGACAAGGTTGCTGCCGATGGCGCCGGCCCCACCCGTTACCAGGATATTCTTTCCCTCATAATACCCGTTAAATTCCTGCCGCAAGCCTGAGGCGGCGAGATAATCATCGACCCATCGCATTCTTTTCTCATTCGCGTTCATTGACGCCTCCTGAAATACGCCCATAGAATCCTGGCGATCCTTTTGCTGGCTTTGCCGTCTCCGTAAGGAGTCACGGCCTTTAAGGTTTTTTGAAACCGTTTGGCTAAAAGCGTCCGGGTCTCTTTGACAATTACCGCCACATCCGTTCCCACGAGCCTGGCGGCCCCGGCCTCGATCCCCTCGGGCCGTTCCGATGTGTCCCTCATGACAAGAACCGGCACGCCCAGAGCCGGCGCCTCCTCCTGAATTCCGCCGGAATCCGTCAAGATAAGATCGCTGTGGTCCATTAAAAAAACAAAGGGTTCATAATCCAGCGGAGGAACCAAATGAACGTTCTTGAGCCCGCCCAAAATCGCGTAAACCGGTTCCCTGACGTTCGGATTCAGGTGAACGGGATAAACGATGCTCAGGTTTTCATCATTTTTTGCCAAAATCGAGATGGCCTTGCAGATCCGCTGGAATCCCGCGCCGAAGCTTTCGCGCCTGTGGCCGGTGACAAGAAGAAGCTTTGAACCTTTCTTGCGGCCGGATACCGGCCCGCACTCCCTGCGCAGTTGTTCTTCAAGCCTGCGCCTGGAAGGCTTCGTTTTCTGTCTTCGCGCGATCATACGAAGAGCGTCGATCACGGTGTTTCCCGTCACATGGATTCCGGCCGCGGCTAAGCCTTCCGCCAGCAGATTTTTTTTCGCGCTTTCGGTCGGGGCCAGGTGGATGTCAGAAAGAACGCTCACCAGGCGGCGGTTGATCTCCTCCGGAAAAGGGCTGAATCTGTCATGGGTGCGCAGGCCGGCCTCGATGTGAGCGATGGGAATTTTCAGATAATAAGCGGCTTGGGCCGCGGCCAGGGTCGTCGTCGTGTCCCCCTGGATCAAAACCATATCCGGATGCTCGGCGTCCAGGACTTTCGTCACGCCCAAAAGAACATGCGCGGTCAGCTCAGGCAAAGACTGCCTGTCCTTCATGAGGTCAAGGTCATAATGAGGTTTGATATCAAAAAGGTCCAGAACCTGGTCGAGCATCTGCCGGTGCTGAGCCGTCACGCAAATCCGCGTCAGGAATCGGTCGGCATTCGCCGCGCACTCCCTGATCACCGGCGCCATTTTGATCGCCTCCGGCCTTGTGCCGAAAACAAAAAGTATTTTCGCCTTTTTCATGGGTTCGCTTTCAGATCAAAAATCTTCCTAAATCCGGTAATGCCATTTCATCCACTTCACGGTCTTTTCGATCCCATCCTTTGGGGAAACCTTCGGGTCATGGCCCAAATCCCGGACAGCCTTTGAAAAATCCATGGTCTTGATCTTTGTCGTAAAGGGCTCAGCGTCTTTGTAGGTCACAAGCGAGCCGCTGGCGCCCGTGGCCTCAAGGATCATGTCCGAATATTCCCTGATGTCTTTTTCCCATTCCCGCCTTCCGCCGACATTATAGACCTCTCCGGGAATAAAATGATCGGCGATATTGGCGAATGTCCGGCAGGTATCTTCCACATAGTCGATGATCCGTTTATGACCGCTAAAAACGGTATAGGGTTTGCCCCTGAGGGCGTGATAGATGAATTTCGGGATGAACCCTCTGTAGGGCGTGTATTCCTCGTGAGGTCCGTAGCAATTGACCGGCCGGACACGCACGGTTTCTGTCCCGAACATCTTCGCGGAATTCAGGCACATGAGTTCGCCGGCCCATTTGGAAATCGCGTAATCGTTCATCTGATAGGTGTCTTTGATCTGATTGTCTTCCATGACCGCTTCCGTCATCTTTCCTTCATAATCCCCATAGACTTCGGCGGATGAAAAAAACACCATCCGAAACTTGAGCCGCTCCTGCAGCCGGATCATGTGCTTGGTGCCGATGACATTCGTTTCCCACAGGTTCTCGTAATACGCCTCCCCGTTCCATCGCCCGTATTCGGCAGCCAGGTGGTAGACGCAGTCAAACGGCCCGAAGGTCTCAAAGGTCCTTTCCAGCTGCCTGAAATTCCCGACATCGCACCGGACATAGCCGTCCCGCTCGTCATGAAAAAGATCTGCGGCCAGGACCTCATGCCCCCTGCGCCTCAATTCGAGGCATAAATTTGTTCCGATAAAACCTCCGCCGCCCGTGACAAGGATTTTCATGAAAGCTCCCTCTTTAATTTTTTTTGAAGATATACATGGTGTTAAAACCTGCCATGAACCTCTGCCTATTTTCCAGGACAAAATTTCCCATGCGGGCCAGGCCCAGGATCTGCGCGCCGGAAAGACCGTAAACCTCTCCCGCCTTCATACCCCTGACCTTCTGATCCGAATCCCACGGAAAGCGCAATTTGTGCCAGATAAGCCCGACAACGGGAGAAATCATCGTGATGATCAGCCTGCCGTCCGCGGCCAGAACGCGATAACATTCCTTCAGGACTTCTTTTCTGTTCGCGATATGGTTGAAGGCCGCGATGATGGTAATTGTGTCAAAAGATCCGGGCTCAAAATCCAGGCGCGCGGGATCAGAAATCAAAAGATCGATGTCCCCCCAATCGAAGACATCAGCCCCGACGCCGTTTTGATATCTCCGCACGAGCTCGTTGTTCCCGCATCCGATATCCAGCAGCCTTCCCCTGATATGGGGAAAAACGAAATCCGCCCTCATCCTGGCCAGTTTTCTGCCTAAAAGATCATTCATCGGGAGTCATCGTTGTCTTTATCCGCCTCAGCCAATTTCAATTCAAAACTGGCGACCTCGCGCCTCAGGGAAGAGATCTGGTCCTGCTGCAGTGAGAACAAAAAAAGCATAAGCCCGCTCATGATCAACAGCAGGGCGGATTTCTGTATGGTGAAACCGTAAATAAAAAAAGCTGTTGTTTGATACGCCAGGCCCAACAACAGCAAAAACCCGGCCACAGGCAGGAAAACGCGAAAGGGATTGAAAAGGGTCACCATTCTGAGCATCAGCAAAATGGCTTCCATTCCATCGCTCAAAACCCGCACCGAGCTCCTGCCGAGCCGCTTTTGGACCTCGATCTCGACAAATTTGACCGCGTAACCGAAATTCAGAAGCGCGATCATGGTGCTGGTGGAAAAAGAAAACCGGTCGCAGGCCAGGCCGAAGATCTTGCACATGACTTTGCGTTTGATCACACGCAGCCCGCAGTTGATATCCTTGATCCTGCGTCCCGTGATGAGGCGAAACATCGCCTTGAGGATGAATTTTCCCGGCATCCTCAAAAGGCCGGAATTCCTGCTGTTCGGCCTCATGCCGATGACCGCGTCATATCCGTCGCAATGATCCAGCATCTTTTCCAGGTCCTGAATCCTGTGCTGGCCATCCGCGTCAACAGTGGCGATCCAGGTTGTCCTGGCGGCGAGTATGCCGGACTTGATCGAAGCGCCATAACCCGAATTAACCTTATGATTGATCAAAAGGGCCTGCGGAGCGAGCGTCTTGACGACCTTTTGAGTTCCATCCGTAGAGCCGTCATTGACAACGATGATCTCCCAGCCCGTCTGGGCCCGCTTTTGCATCAATTGAGGCAACAGGACAGCCAGGCCCTTTTCCTCGTTATAAGCCGGAATAATGACGGTGAGCGTACGCGGATCGCTTTTCATCGTCACCTCTTGATGACCCTCTTGGTTAAGAGAAAACTTTATTTAAACAACAGCCTGATCCCCATCCTGCATTTACGGGAAAGCTCCCTGAAACTTTTGACAGCCAGCAGCTGCTTCAAGACAATCGAGGGACGGGCATAAAAATTTTTGTACGCGTAACCCAGCAAATCCCGCAGTTCCCGCTCAGACATCCGCTCTTCCCAAAGCCTGGGAATAAAATTGACGTCCGGATGACGGGCGAACTCTTTCCAGTAATCCGAGGCAAACAATCCTCTGTCCATACCCATCTGATACAAATCCGTTCCGGGAAAAGGCGTGGTCAGACTCACATTGATATAGTCCGGGTTCAGCCTTTTGGCGAAATCAATGGTTTCTAAGACCTGCTGCCGGCTCTCCTGGGGATTGCCCAGCATAAAATAACCCAGGGTCCTTATCCCCAGCCTTTTGCACCAGAGAAAGGCATTCTGGACCTGTTTGAGGTCAATATCCTTCCTGAGGACTTTCAAGATCTCGGGATTGCCGGATTCCACGCCAAAGTTGATCGTCCGGCAGCCGGCGGTCCTTAATTTTTTAAGCATCTTCTCGTCCACCGTATCGACCCTGGCCCTGATACTCCAATCGATATCAAGTTTTTTTTCCAGGATACCGTCACAAATATCATAGACCCGCTGGCGGTTAACGGTAAACGTATCGTCATAGAAAACAAAACCTTTTATCCCGGACTCGACCGCCCGGGAAAGCTCGCCCACAACGTTTTCCGCAGATCGAAACCTGAATTTTTTACCCAAATGCGGCCGTTCGCAAAAAATGCATTGATACGGACATCCCCTGCTGCTGATCATCGTTGTCACCGAACGGGAACGGAATAAAATGGACCAATACCTCTCCAAAGGAAGCAGGTGGCGGGCCGGAAAAGGCAGCGCGTCGATATTTTCGATAAAACCCCTGGGCCCCGCGGATAAAGCTTTTCCGTCTTTTTTATACATAAGGCCCGTGACGCCGGAAAGGTCTGCGCCCGCCAGGACGGCCTTCAGCAAATCGGCAAAAATATATTCCCCTTCACCGATGGCCACGGAATCAACTTCAGGAAAAGCCAGCGTTTCTTCAGGATAGATACTGACATGCGGCCCGCCTATGCAGACATGAACGCGCGGATTGACTTTCTTTGCCGTTCTGGCCGTTTCCAGGGAATCGATCAGGGTATACGTCATGGCCTGAATGCCGACAATATCAGGGGCCTCATGGCGAAGATAGCTCTCGATGCGGGCATAATCAAGATGTTCGGCGGCCGCGTCCAGAACCCGGACTTCGCATCCCGGCACTGTTTCAGCCATGGCGGCGATATACAGAAGGCCGACCGGAGGATAATGGCCTGAGCTTTCAGGATCGTTCACAATCCCGGGGACACAGGGTTTGATCATGCGAAAAGTGGGAGGATTGATCAAAACAACTTTCAGCATGCCTGACGCCTCCCTCTTTTGGACAAGACGGCCATAAGGCCGATGGAGGCGACGTAGATCCATAAGTATTCCACAGGGACTCTCCCTCTCATATAAGGCCCCTCTCCCACAAAACCGTAGAAAACGGCCGTGAAAATCAAGGAAAATGAGACCAAATACAGTTCTTTCAGATTCCGCCTCACATAAAGACACGCAAGGCCCAGGACCCCCATCGCATACATACCCATGGTGTAGAAAATAGCGTAATAACCGTGAGCGTCAATGGGGCCGCCGTCCGAGATACGCATTCCATAATGCCGGGCAATGTTGGCCATAAACCTGGCAAAAAAAGGCAATTGTCCGGTCTCAAAGGTTCGATCCCTGGCTTCCACGGCTTTTCCCAAATGATGAAGAAGCGGAGACACAGAAGTCTGCGACTGAATATAGGCGAGCCATGGGACCACAAGGGCCAGATAAACCAGGACCATGACCCCCAAATCCCGTTTGCGTTCATGGGTAGCCAGCATTACGACGACAAGCGCGGCGAAATTGACCGCCGTCACTTCGCGGATATGAAAGGCGAGTCCGTAAATAACGCCCAGCCACGCATACTTTCCCTTGTGAGTTATCTTCAAATAAACAAACAGCCCCAGGATAAGCGGCATCAGACTGACAATATCCGTCAAGATGAAAGGCGACCAGAACAAAATCAAAGGATTACCCGCCGCGAATATAACCGCTACCGCGAACGAGCGTCCAAGCTCATCCGGCCCATACCTGTCCATGATCAAATACACAAGAACCGTCAGAAATAACGATATCAGGGCCATATTGATTACGGATATTTCAAAATCGGAATCATAGCCGAATACCTTCATGAGGGAAGCCAGGTAGGCGATAAAAGCCGGCCGCAAGCCGAAGTTGCGCACATATTCCCGCGGCGTCTTCCCTTCGATCATTTGCCAGGCCATATTTTTGTATTTTAGCCCGTCATTATTTTCAGCCCTGGTGATTTCGATCCTGTAGATTTTCCAGTCGATGTATTTGGTCGCGAAAGAAATAACAAAAAAAAGAGCCAGAAATACATACAATTTTTTCTTCTGCCGGCCTTCGAAAGAGCTCGTGTTCATGGCTGTGTTTTTTCTCCGGTTTCCTGAAACAGGCAACGATATCTGGCGACCATCGTCTCGTCCTGAATGACGCGCTGGGCGAAAGCCCTGGCCCCCTGGGACCATTGCTGGTATATCACGTTATCCATAGCCAGGCATGCCCGCAGCGCTTCCCTGAACTTCTCCGGTTCTTCCAGGGGAAAGTCCCATCCGACCCTTGCCTTTGCCAGCCCGCGCCAGGGCGTTCTGTCGCTGATCAAAACAGGGCATCCCGCAGAAAGGGCCTCCAAAATCGCGTGTCCGAAATTTTCTCCGCGTGTGGGCAAAATAAAAAAGTCGCCATCCTCCATGACCGCTGCGACCTGTTGGTGAGACACGACTCCGCGATAACGAACCTGGATATTTTCCTTAAATGAGGACATGAGTTTTTGGCAACAGCGCCAGTAAGCCTCGTCTTCTATCGGGCCGTAGATATCGAAGAAAACCTCTCCTTCCAGCCCTTCAACCATTTTCAGGGCGGCATCAAGATTTTTCATCCGGCAAATACGGGACAAAAATACAAGCTTGAGCCGATTTTTGGTTTTTTCCTTTTTCAGGCCCTTTTCCTGACAAAGCTGGGGAGCGGTCAAATCAGGAGCAACGATGACAGCCGCTCCTGGCCCTATCTGTCTTCTGATATCATCCGCTTCATGATCGCTGGACGCCTGCCAAAAGATATCCTTAAACAATCCGCACACCTTGCCCATCGTCATATAAACGCGTTTTTTAAATCCCTTGATGGCCATAGCCCCAGGAGAAAATTCTCCCCTGGGAGCAAGCACAAGCCGCGCTGCGGGCGTCAACCCCAACTTCCTCAAGACAAGAGGCTTAACCGTGAAATAGGAAAAGAAGCTGTTCAAATAAAGGACATCGTGAGGCGTTGTGTTCAAGATCCTGCGGAAACCCGGCAGAGAACGCCTTTTTTCCGACATATAAAAAACCTCCGCCTTGCCCACCTTATTCCAAGAGTCAGGCCGGATACCTTCATAAGGGCCGGCATCGCCAGAATCACGGTCAGCTGTCGTAATGGAGAATTTGAATTCACTCCCGAGCCTCGCGACCATATTGGCAAGAGCCTGGACAGGCCCTCCGCTTTTGCATCCGGGAAGATACGTCCCGACAAAAACAAGAACGTTAAGCATGCGTCTGCTCCTGCGCACTTGCGCTCATACGATCATCCCCTGAAACAAAAGCGGAACGGGCGGCTTCTTTCTGACGAGACTGTATCAAGAGGAAAAGTACCGTCGCAGAAACCCAGAAAATCGTGGAAAATCTGTTGATCGTAATGACCGGACCTCCGAAATTGCCCGCCAAAACAAGGAAAAAATAAGCCAAAAGGAGCCTTCCTTCGTCATACCCCCTGAGAAAACCACGCCAGGCATATCTCAAAAAAATCGCAAGCAGGACAATATAACCCAGGAGAGCCAACAAGCCTCCCTGCACAAAAAATTCTAAAAATCCGTTATCAAAACAGGAAACAACGCCATAACCATAGCCCCAAAGGGGTTCCTCTATCCAAACTTTGCTGAATTTTTCCGGAATAGTGCTATACACTGCTCCTAATCTGCCTCCTGTATAGAGTTCGATAAGATTTGTATCCGCTTTGATCTGGAATAAACGAAAAAAATAGGAATAGCCGTTCCACGAATTCTTCACCCATACCGCCAGGCACAGTCCCAGGGCCCCGACAAACATAAAGTGGCGGTTAAGATGTTTCTTTAAGACGAAAAAAGGATTCCAATAAACCAAAAAAATCAGCGTTCCTACTAAAATAAAAATCTTTGAAACAGTCATTAAACCGCCGAGGAATAAAAGGATCAGAAGGCTGTAATCAAGAAAGTTGGTCTTCCTGTGGTGACGATTGAGGTAAGCCCAGGACAACAGGCCCAACGAATAGGTCAATCCGGCCTCTAAAGGCTGATTGAAAATCCCGGAATAACGGCCCATGGACATCGCCAGTTCCCAGACAGAAGGGCCTTCAAAACAACTTCTGACAAAGGGCGTCAGGAAAGCGTTCAGATTAAAGAAAAGGGACAAAAGCACAATGATTGAATTCAGGCTTAATAAAACAACAACCATACGGCAAACACCTTTGAAAACGCGAGACAGAGCGTCATAAGATAAACGCTTCATAAAACCGAGGATCAAAACAATAATGGCCGCAGGCTGCAGAAAGTTTTCCAGAGAAGATATAACCTTGCTGACAGAAACTATGGAATGACTCCCATCTGAGGAGACCATCAATGTCCAGAAAGAGATCAGCAACAAAATAGCAATAATTCCCAATAAAGGCGGATACCAACGGACAATCCGCCGATTCAAAATCAGAAAAGGGATCGCGATCAACAACAAAGGATAGATCATTAAGTGCTCACACCTGAGTCCATAAGAGGGAAAGACATACGGGCCAAAAGCTGAAAGGACGAGCAGATATGGGATCAGGTCTCCCCAGGCATGGCTTCCTGTTGAACACAAGATTTTTCGATTCAAGAAAGCCCCCTTTTCCCGCTCCCCTTTATTCTACCTATCAGCCAGGCGATATCTCCCTGTCCGATATACAAACCCGCCTTTAAAGCATAAATAAAAAACTTCGTGACCCTGTCAATGGCGCCCGCTTCACCATAGGATTTCCTTAAAGCGGAAATTTCGCTGCGGGAAACATGACTGAATTTTTGTGTTTTCTGCCCCGGGTGTGACCGTTCACAAGATAGAAAATCCCTCAAGAAGACGACAACAGGATCCGCAAGCAGGAATCTGATAATAAGGTCATTATCCAAAACGTTGGAAAGCCTTTCGTTAATCCCTCCAACATTCAAAAAAAGCTTCCGGCTCCAGAACATTGAAGGCTGGGATATGCTGAATAAACCGTGCAAGATCGCGCGTTTTGAAAACAAGCCGTTAAAGGGAATGTTCCTATGCTCTCTCAGGATCGCGTCGTTACAGTCGGTCAAATAGGTATTGCCGTAAATCAGATCCGCCTCTTTTTTGACAAAAAGTGCGGCGATCTTTTTCAAAGTTCCAGGGGTATAGAGATCATCAGAACAAAGCCAGGCCAAGATATCTCCGGAGCACATTTTAAAACCTTTATTGATGGCATTCGCCTGTCCTCCATCAGGCTCACTGACCCAATAGGACAGGTATTTGTCGTATTTCTTAATGATCTCTACGCTCCCGTCGCTGGAACCCCCGTCCATTATCAAATATTCCAGATTCGGGTAATTTTGATTGAGGACGCTCAAGATCGTCCTTTCAAGAAACGGGGCCTGATTGAAAGACGGAGTGACAATGGAAATCCTGGGCCAGGAGGCGCATTTTCCAAAAATGGGCGCTTCCTCAAAACGAGGTTGTAGGACAAATTCCTTGATCTCCTGAGAAGTAAAATTTTTCATCATCTTCCACAATGATGTTCGAATGACATCATTTTTTCTGACGTTCTCTAAAATGTTGGTGGATTTTAAAAAGCTTCATAAATAACTTGGCTTCTATGGGGAAAGAAAAAAACCAATAATAGAGCCGATAGAAAGAGATTCTTTCATAAAGATAAAGCGGTAGGGTCAACAGCTTGATATAGAGCGGTTTTTTACGATAGCCGTAAAGAAGCTCGGCGGCCGTGGAATTACTGCTGAAATAATCGTCTCGCCTGATCATGGCCTTCTTCTCGTCCTCCGTATACCAGGGCAGCCATTGTTTTAAGAGATCATGATTCTCGGCGCTCGCAGTAACCCAGCCCCGGATGCTGTCCGGTTTCTTAAAACCTTCCCTGACAGCCAAGTCGCCGAAAACCGTTGATGGAATGGCCGCGTAAACAAAGGCAACGATATTCAGGCTTTTATTGATCTTTCTCAGGCCTAGCGTATACCTGACGCTTTCCAGCAATTCGGCCTTGGTTTCCGTCGGATTCCCGAGGATAATAGATGTGTTGACCTTCATCCCTTCTTCCTGGAGTATCTTGAGCTTCTTTTCCACGGTTTCCAGGGTCTGACCTTTATTCATCAGTTCAAAGATCCTTCTGGAGCCGGATTCCAACCCGCAGGCGACAGAATTGACGTTGAGCCTTTTTAATTCCCTGAGCATTTCCTTATTGATACTGGAAAATCTGATACGCATGTAAAGCAATTCTATCCCGATCTGTTTGAGTTTCTCCATGATCTCCAGGGAGCGTTTTCCGTTAATCCAAAACTCATCGTCACAGAATGTGATTTTGTTGACGCCTGTCACCTTTTTTAAATATTTCGCTTTTTCTATGACATAATCCACCGAATGCGAGCACACCTGCTTTTTTCCGCGCTCGTCCCGGTAGATATCATCTTTGCTGTGAAAACAAAAACTGCATTGGAATAAACAGCCCCTCTGCGTCTCAAGAGGATCCAGCAGGACCAAACCCGAGTGATCCCTTTGGAGATACAAGTTCCAGTCTTTCACAAAACTCAAATCATAGTCAAACCGGTCCAGATGGATGTTTGCGTCCGTCCTTCTGGGAGTCGTGATGACCTCTCCGTCTTCGGCGCGATAAATGATCCCCTTGACATCGCCCAACGGCCTATTTCCTCTCAAGGCATCGGCGACCTCAATGATGGTATCTTCACAATAGCCGATCCCCGCGATATCGATACTGGCTTCATTCATCGTTTCCGTTTTTAAACTGCTGATAAACTTGCCTCCAGCCAGCGTGGGGATTCCCCTGGACTTGGCCAAGGCGGCCAGAGACAACAGGTCCAAAGCCGAAGGCCCCATCCAGATTGAAAAACCGACAAAGAGATAATCATGGCAACGGATCTTTTCCCGGCACGCGTCCAATGTCCGGGAATCCACCACATGAAAGACTTCGCATTCATACCCGTGGCGCTTCAAATTGCTCGCCAGATAAATCAGCCCCACGGGGACTTGAATGCGTCCGCCCGCGTTAACAGCGTTCACCAACAGGATTTTTTTCCGTTCCATAATCACAAATCCTCTCATTCCATAAGGGCCAGCATCCCTGTTTCCCACGCCTTTATCAGTTCCTTTTCATCGATTTGTCTCTTGTCGTCATCAAAAGATCCTATCTCATCCAGGCTCTTCAGGCTTTTCAACAAGCGGCTTTCACACTGCACCGTCACCTCTCGAAACGACTTTTTCAAATCTTCATCACTGAAGCAGAGCTCAAAGGCCCAGTATGAAGGGATCCCGTTCTTGCTCCCGAAAAGGACGGAATGCGAAGAAACCGTATAGACGGCGGCAAGACGATCATGATATTTAGAGAACGTCATTTCCGCGTTGATCTTTTCCTTGAAAAAATCAAATCCCGCGCCCTCGCAGCCGGGCATGATCTTTTCCCCGTCAAAGGGATGCGGCTTATAAAAGACGGGGATATTTTTTTTCCCGTAATAATCCTTTATGGCTTTCGCGTATTGAGCGGTTTTTTCATACAAAAACTCACCGTTCAATTGGGTGAAAAAGCCTGCCATGCTGGCATCCCCAAAAAACAAGACGAACTTTTTTGGGGCCGCTGTCTGATCTTCTTTGCGTCTGGCTATGACAGGATAAGGCAAAGCCATAGGTGCGGCCGCGTCCGCCTTTCGCGCCTCATTGCCGCAGCATGGATTCTCCAGCAGCGCAACCCTGGGGAAAGGCAAAGCGGACACATGTTCCCGGTACATGAACTGACCGCTGGCAGACACATAACTTCGCATGGGATAACAACCGAGCACGAAGGAATAAAACTGATTGAGGGCCGTCAACAGCCTGCTCAGCCTTCCCCCAAACTTCGTGATTTCAATCTGCTTTTTCGCGTAGGTCAACAGAATAATTTTCGCCGGTTTAAGCCTTTCACTGATAAATTGAATTGCCAGATTCACGCTCATTTCAACGCTGATAAAAGCGAAAAAGATCGAATGCTGCCTGAAACGGATATTCCGCAGGGCTCTTTTAAAGGCCCTGCCCCGCAGGACCCCCTGAAGGATATTTCTCTGAAAATCGCATGTCGGCAGATGCCAAACCTCATCGAACTCATCCAAAAATTCCCGGACATCCATCTGCGCCAAAAAATGATGATAGGGGATGACAGCCTCGACCCTATAGTCCGGATCGATCATTTTTAAAAGACGCGCCATGTTGACCATCGTCAAAAATGAACTTGGTTCTCCCCCGATAAAATAGAACGTTTTGGGCCCTTTATTCATGGCAGTTATTGACGATGTCCTCATGATTTCTTATTTTTTCACCCATGCGTCTTAAAGAAGAATGCGGATCCTCAAGCGTTGAAGGAAGCTTCTTGATCTGTTCCCAGTCGACTTTGGCATAGCGGTCCTTGGCGTAAAACGGAAAATCAAAATGGAGCATATAGTAAAAGTAATAGCACCATTTTTTTGCCATCTCGCGGTTGTCGCGCGCGGCCTGAAACGCGGGAGTGGGATCATCCAGCAAGGCATAATATTGCTCGAGGGAATTGATCCCGACCCCGACTCCCCCCTCATTGAGGTAATGGATAAAACCGCCCACCAAAACAGGAACCCCGATCGCTGAAAGCTCATAACCAACCGATCCCACATAGGTCAGCCCGATCGTCTGTTTATTGACGATTTCGTAAGAGGTTACAGGTGTCGAAGGCGGCAGGATCACGATGTTTTCGGTCAATCTGGGAAAATGGGCTTTGATATAATCCATCATGCTGTAAGAACCTTTTTCCCAGACAAGCTCAGCCGGATGAATCTTGATGATCAGTTGCTTGTCCGTGTGTTTGAGAAAATATTCCATGGTTCGGTCGAACATATCGGCAAAGCCCTTGAAAGCCGCTGATTGCTTTTCAAGTACAGAATCCCAGATCATATGGGTGTAGAAGATGAATCGATAGGGGTAGGATTTCTTGTCGAGGCCGGCTAAAACCTCCTTTTTCTTTCCGGCAGCCACCTCGCCATAAAGCTGAAGATCGATGCCGAGATTTTTGAAAAATCTCCGGTTGATATAGTCATCGACTTTGCCTGACTCTTGCGGGGTCAAATCCCTGGTTTTCAATTGTTCCCATGATTTTGGATAGAACATATCCCACTCATGCCCATTGCGGTGAAACGCGATCGAACCGGGATGGATGATCCCCAGCGAATAAATGATCGAATCGACATTCCGGGCCCTGAAATAATCATAAAAAGGGCCCCATGTCGCGTAAACGCCGTGGACGGTGAGGATATGAGCGATCTGCCCGCCATAGGTCTCATAAATCCGGTGCGCCAGTTCGGCGGAAAGGCAAGCCTGCGTGAGTTTGGCTTTAAAAATTTCAACCTGCTCCGGATTGTTTTCATCAAAGGAATGCGTGAGAAAATAACGAATAACCGATGCCATGGCGTGCTCTGCGACCGCGACCCCGTGCCATTTCATATTTTTCAGCCCCTGGAAATCCCGGGAGGAATATACGGCTTTTCTGATGTCCTCCATGCGCCGGTGAGTCAAAAACCCGCCATAAGAGCAATATTCCAACCCCAGAGACCTGATCAGGGCCTTGCGATGGCTTTTGCAGCGGCCGCACAGGATCTTGCGCGTCTTCAAGGTCGCGTGCGTCTCGGCATCGCAGGAATCCAGGACATTATCGCAATACAGCATAAGCACCCTTAATCCGGAAGCCTCCAGGGCATGGGCAACAGTGCTTTCAAGATATGTCTGGGGATTCTTAACCAAGGTCCTGACAGTAAGGAAAAGCGCGATCTTGCTGTTTTTGAGCTCCGGTTTTTTGATGCGCGAGAAGATCCGTTTATTCCTGCCTATATAAGAGGGATAAACGATCCGATCATGCAGAAAACGGAATAATCCTATTTGAGCTAATTTTTTCATTTATTTCTCAATAATTAAAAATTTCCAAGGCTGAATGATATAATTATTGACCTGCATTCCATTGACGATGACCGTCAAATCATGAGGTCTTTTTCCGTCTTTGTAGTTTGAACTTCCGATACGTTCAGGCTTATAATCTTTATCCTCAAACAATCTGTATTTCTTTACGCCCCGCAAGTGATGGACGAGTTTCAACACATATTCTTCGGAATAAATATTGAAAAAATGGAAGTTGTTCGGTTCTCCATCATCATTGTATTGTTCGGGTCGGTTGATCTGCTTTATTCGAAAAGCGGTTTTTCCGATCAGCGTCCGGATGATGAGGAATTTTCTTGAAACCCGCCATAATTCCCGAATGGGCTTCTCCACCGAAGGCAGATGCAATAAAACGTTATTGCACATGACCACATCGGCATAACGATCCCTCAATTTCAAATTAAAAACATCCCCCTGCTGAAAAACACATGATTTTCTCAAAGGGTTTATATTCAGATCACTGCCAAACGCCTTTTTTGCCAAGGCAATATAACGGGCTGTCGCGTCTATCCCATGATAGTGAAACGGGACCTTCAAGAAGCGATCCAAAGACACCAGATAATGCCCACCGCCGCACCCGGCGTCTAAAATCATGTCATTCTTTTTCACAAATTTAGCCACATGTTTGGCGACAGCACGGCTGCTTTCCATCTCGGAAAGTTCATGGACGGCTCGTTTATAAAATATTTCTCCGTATCCCTTATCCTTGTCCCAAACACGCCACGGGTCTTTCGCCATGCATTCCTCCATTCGGTCTTACAGGGTTTCTGGCTAAAAGTTAATTAATTTCATCAATTGAAAAGACCATGAAAGGATTATCCGCATCCATCAACCGCTTTTCCAAATAGGAAACATCACGAACGTAGTTTTCCAAAGAATTGTCTTTCGTCATCAGTTTTAACAAGATCCTCAGATAGGCCTTCTCGGAAGCGTGAATCCCGTCTATGACTTCATCCGGATGTGCGCCAAATGATTGCATATCAGAAAAATCCATGACGAGAAAACCGTGCCGGTTGAACAGTTCAAACAAGGCGGGAAAAATTTTTGCAAGATAAGCATACTCCCGGGGCCGGCTTTTGAGTTCGTCATAAATAGCTTGCGCGTAAGGAGGGATAAATCCTATCACATGGATTCCGTTCTTTTCGCACTCCTCTAAAAACCTGCCTAATTCATCCAGAGCGAAAGGATTAATATCCTGTCCATATTCAAACAGTCTGTCCCCTTTGCTAATGCGATCGCGCGTATCTTTAAAATTATGATCCGGCAAGTCCGGGCTAAGAGGATCTTTCATGATACTTCCGTAGTAATAACTGCCGTCATTCAGATAACCATCGTTCTTATAAAAGGCCGTCAAACCCATCCTTTTAAAATCTCCTCCTGCGAAAACCAATCCCGCGTTCTTCACATTTATCTTATTTTTTCTCATATCTTCTAACAAACCAAGGATGGTCTTTTGAGCGACATCCGGCAAGGAAAAAGTCTTATCAAGCTGAGCGATATATGAGGCATCGGAACCCAGGCTGCTATCCCATTTCGCGTTCAAAAAATTCTGGTCTATTCCCAAAAGGATTATCCGTGGATAGGATTCTCTGGGAAGCCTTGAAAGGAAATTTCGCAAATTTTTCACGCGGCTGATGCATCCTCCGCAATTATAGAAAGATCCTTTTTTAAAAAAAGCGCTTCGGAAAGCCATCGTCCTTGATGTCCCCAGGGCAATGACGTCATACCTGTATTCCTTGAGCATCATTAATTTAACGGGAATAACGGGATTTGTGTGGGCAAAACCTTCAAGACACGGTGTTTTTAACGCCATGCATGAGGCGAGTTGTCCATAGCTGAAATAAAGTTCGCCCGATTTTGTCAAATAACCGGCGAAGAGCCCCCCCACAAGCAGAAAAGGGCCTATTAAAATCATTAATTTGACGAAGAATCTCTTTATCATTAACGGCGTAGTTAAAACTGGAAATAGATAAATTCTGTATTATTGAATACTCCGAAAAGAAAAATGCAGCCAACCAGCGCATAATAGAAAACCCATCTGACAGCCAACGGCCTGCGGCTAAGAATATCCCGCAAGCTTCCGTTCCCCTTGAATATCTGGATAATGATCAAAGCCAAAACCACCAAAAACGAAGTTAAATAATACCCACGATCATTGGGTAAAGCAGAAAGCTGCCCGAGCCCGGATAAAGAATGCGTCAGGAGCACCTTCCTTAACAATGCGGGAATACCTTCAAATAAATGACGAACGATATAAAATCCTTCCCCGACATCTTTTGCTCTGAAAAAGATCCATGAAAAACAAATCAGGGAAAAAGTAACGATCGTTCGACAACATCTCATCAAAACACCTGAAACGTTAAGCCGGATCTTTCTACGGATGATCGCGCGGGCATTGGCAGTCCAGACCCCGAATAATAGATAAAAACCATTGAGCGCGCCCCAAAGGACATAGGTCCAGTTAGCACCATGCCAAAGACCGCTCACAAGAAAAGTCACCATTAAATTGAATTGCCAGCGCCCCCTGGAACAGCGGCTGCCCCCCAGAGGAATATACAAATAATCCCTGAACCAGGTGGACAAAGAAATATGCCACCGCTGCCAAAACTCGGAAATGGATTGCGACAAATAGGGAAGATTAAAATTATTCATGAGCTTAAATCCCATAACCTGAGCGGACCCGATAGCGATATCTGAATAGCCTGAAAAATCACAGTAGATCTGAAAGGCGAAAAAAACAGTCGCCATCATCAAGATGAGCCCTGGTTGCGCCGTCGGATTATCATAAACCTGGTTGACCAGGACGGCCAGCCGATCGGCAATAACGACTTTTTTGAACATCCCCCAGGCCATAAGTTTCAATCCGTTTGTGACCCGCGTGTAATCAAAACAATGCTTTTCATAGAATTGGTGCAGCAAATTCTGGGGTCTTTCGATAGGGCCCGCAACAAGTTGTGGATAAAACATGACGTATAACGAATAGATGCCGAAGTGGCTCTCCGCCCTTTGCCTGCCCCGATAAACTTCGATGACGTAAGAAAGACTTTGAAAAGTATGAAAAGAAAGGCCTATAGGCAAAATCAGATGGATCAAGCCGATAGGGTAATGCAGCCCGAATAGAGCGGCAATTTTTGCAAAATTAGCGTTGAAAAAATTGAAATATTTAAAAACAAAAAGAACCAAACATGTGGAAATGATGCTTGCGACCAGATAATGCCTTTTTTTCTCCTGTCCCTCTGCCTTTTCAATCAACAGGGCGGCGAAATAGTCTATGGTGATCGTGATGGCCAGTATAAAAATATATTGGGGAATAAAACACATGTAGAAAAAACAGCTGGCCGACAATAATAGCGGCCAACGTCTCTTATGGGGCAGCAGAAAATACAGAGTCGTTACGACGGGAAAAAAGATCAAGAAACTCAGCGAGTTAAATAACATGCTTATCGTCCACCTTAGATTTAGTCATCCCACCCATCTCCCGCGACCGTGTGCCTTAACTTCCATTGCCCTTCTGCCTTTTTCCATAGATGAGGAGAACGGAACCGGTCGCATAACTCCATAAAAGCTTCTTTTGTCATCCCGATATAATCCATCACGTCGCTGAAATATTTATCCGGAAATTCGCCGTCAAAGCGTTTGACCAGAGAAACCCCTTCCTCCCGGGTCAGATGCTTATTCCTGATCTCCTGCGAGGCGTCATAGGTAGCCCTGCCTATTCCGAATTTGATAAACGTCGTGTAATAGTGCAAATCGTCTATTTTGTCGTCAATGCTGTTGTATTTGCTGTAGGTCCCCTGCGTCCTGAAAGGACGCGCTTTGAACCCCGTGTTTTCAACAGCGTAATAATAGACTTCCTGGGGCACCCATTTTAAGTAATATCCCAGGTAGTGCACCTCGATGCCTGAGACCTCCAGGTCCTCGTGCGGGGCCGGCAGGTATGGCATGAGATCGCACTGGTCTACCTGGTAGCGCTCTTTGATCTCCCGGATCGACACGCCTCCCAGATACATCTCATCGAGATTTTTCATGCTGAAATAAGACTTATCCCGCAAAGAAGAAGCGTTGTCGGCGATAGGGTTTCCGTATTCCGCTTCGTTCTCGCCGTAAAAAATGAGCGGAATCCTGTACTGCAGCGCGATTTTAGGCGCCAGGACCTTTTGCCCCAGGATAAACGTCTGGAACGGATGCAGAAGGTTTTCGATCGACAGCCGGGTCAGCAATTTCATGACCCGTCCGTTTTGGTTGAAGCTGACGTTATCAAACCCGCCCACCTCGATCCACTTCCTGAAATTCCTGTATCCGTAATCCGTGTAAAGGATAGGCGGCCAGGTCACGGTCAAAGGATGCATGCCGTATTTATACTTTAAGACATGGGACTGGAACGCGCTGTCCTTGCCCCCGCTTCCCGGAACTATGCAATCGTAATGACCGTCCCGGCTCCGGTAACGCTCCAGCAACGCCAGAAGTTCGTCCTCTCTTTTCTTCCAGTCGATGTTCTCCTTTTCTTCCGCGTGCCTGCACGCGTCGCAGATCCCATCTGGCCCGATATTCATCGTCGTTTTCTTGCTGCCGATCGTATGCTTGAATTCCACGGCCGAAGCCGGCCTCTGGTTCGACATCACGCACCGCTGACAGAAAACAACCTTTCCGGGGAGACCGAATTTTGTTTCCAATTTACGTTCCATAATCTACACCCCTGAGCCGTTCAAAATCCTGTTTGCCCAATATTGATAAATTTTCAAGCCCTCCCGCGCGCTTTTCTCGGGATGAAATTGCGCGGCAAAAATATTATTCTGGATCGCGGCGCAGCAGTACCGCACGCCCTCATAATCGCTGACAGCAAGGATGTTCTCAGGGCGCGCGGGCACCGCGTAGAATGAATGGATAAAATACATGAACTCTCCCTGGCCGATATTCTCAAGAGGCGTGCCTTGCCAAAGGCCCGCCTGAGAGGGAGAAAATATGCGGTTCCAGCCTGCCTGGGGAATCTTGATTTTTCTGCCGTCGACGCTTCCCGCCGGAAATCTGACAACCTCTCCTTCCAGGAGGCCTAAGCCTGAGCATTCTCCGAATTCTCCGCTTTTTGAAAATAACAACTGCATCCCGAGACAGATGCCAAAAAAAGGCTTTCCGCTGGCAGCGAACTCTTTTATGGGATCCACCAGGCCCAGCTGGCGTAAATTTCTCATGGCATCGCCGAACGCCCCCACCCCGGGCAGGATCAGGGCATCCGACTGCAACAGGTCGCTCCCCCGGGACGTCAGGATAGGATGCAATCCCACTGTTCTACAGGCCTGTTCAACGCTGTAGAGATTTCCCGCGTTATAATCAACGATCGAAACACGCATAGCTTTTCTTTAGCAACAACGGCAAGGGATATTCTGTTTGCCGAGGAATGCCTTGATCTCGGAAAACGGGCTTGTTTTAATCTTCGAAAAACTACGGCCGCTCTTTAAAAACTCAACATTGCCTTCAGGCCCATAGTCCCCCCGGACACCGTTTTTCTCGATAAATTCATAGTGGATTATGGACGCCAGGGCGACCGCGTCCGCCTGGCCGTCCTCAATGACCGTCTTGACATCCTCCACCCTGCCTGCGCCGCCATGAGCGATGACAGGGATGGAAACTGCCTTAGAAATCATCCTGGTCAATTCAATATCAAACCCGAGCCCGGTACCCTCCCTATCTACAGACGTGATCACGATCTCTCCCGCCCCGAGCTCTTCGACCCGCCTGGCCCATCCCAAAACCTCAACGCCCGTGAATTCACGGCCATTATCCGTATAAGCCAGATAAGCGCCGTCTGGCTGCTTTGTGGCTTCAATCGTCACGACAATGGTGGAAGATCCGAAGACGCGCGAGGCCTCCCTGATGATCCCTGGATTTTTTATCGCGGCGGTATTGAGAGAAACCTTGTCCGCGCCGGCACGCAGTATCCCGCGGATATCCTCTATCGTCCTGAGCCCTCCGCCTACTGTCAGCGGAATGAATATCTCGCTGGCTGTCCTGGTAACAATATCGTGGAGGCTGTTTCGATCATACAGACTCGCCACGACATCCGTATACATCAATTCATCGGCCCCGGTTTCGTAATAATAACGCGCGAACTGTTCCGGCTTGCCAAGCACGCGTAATCCCTCAAGATGGATCCCTTTGACAAGGTTCGGGCCTTTGATATCAAGGCGGGCTATGATCCTGATATTCTTAGACATCTCTGTCAGCAACTCCGCCGCTCGTTCGCCTTTTTCGGCCGGTCAACAGGTTATTACAGATATTCAGGTCCCATTCGGTATCGATATCCACCGACCTTTCCCTGGGCATGGGAAATCCAATCGTTCGGCTGGTAATAAATTTTTTGTTTTTTATAAACCAATCTGTCCTGGCCACATAGACCGCCCCGTTAAGCTCATACAGCTTTTTAAAATCCTGCCGGGACAAAACCCTGTCCGGCTGCCTGGTGACGGCTTTCAGTCTTTTCCTGCCGTCCAGAGAAAACATCCATTCCAGCCCCTTCTCCCGTAAAACGACGGAAACACAGGCCGGGGACCGGCTGGAGACGCATTTTATGATGCATTGATCGATATCCCGCGCCAGGCGCAAAGGAGACGTCGGCTGCAACAACACAACATAGTCAAACGGGTCTTTGAGGACCGAAAGCGCGTGCAAAACAGGTTCCATCCCGCTGGAATGGTCCCGCGCGAATTTCGCGGGCCTCACAAAGGGTACTTCGCAGCCTCTTTGACGGGCGGCGGCCATAATTCTCTTATCGTCAGAAGACAGGATCAGCCGGTCGATCAATTTGGACTTTTTGGCCTCATCGATGGTCCAGGCGATCAAGGGCTTTCCGGCCACCTGACGGATATTTTTACGCGGCAGCCCCTTGGATCCTCCCCGGGCCGGAATGATCGCTAAGATCTTTTTCTTTTTGTACATGTTTACAGCTCCGCCCTTAAAGGGAGATCATAAAAGGTTTTTTTCAGGCTTCTAATCCTTGGCAACTCTTTTTTCAGGATTGCGGCGATTGTTTTTGCCGTCGAACGACCTTCATACGGATTCTTGACGCGCGCGCACGCGGCCCTGAACCGCGGCGACAAGGCTTTTTTCAGCGCGCTCTTGATCCGTGCGCGTTCAGCAGGGCAATCCATCACACTGGCCGCCCTTATCCTGCCTCTTTGCCTGTCCCCCACATTGACGGTCGGTTTTCCGAATGAAGGCATTTCGATGAGTCCGCTCGATGAATTCCCCACCATGACATCCACACACTTCAATAACGATAAATATTTAAGCCGGCCCAATGAGACGAAGGAAACAGAGCTCCCCCGATGATTGGCGACATATCGGTCAATCGATTCAATCAAAATCCTTCCGTTGGTATCGGAATTCGGTTTTGTGAAAACCACTTTAAGGCCCTTGAGAACGCTCAATGCCGCCAAGATTTCGTCAAACTGCTTGGCGGAAGTATTGTGTTCAAGGGTTGTCGGATGAAAAGTCACCAGGGCGACCGGAGAATGGATCTTGAAGCGAAGGGCTTTTTCCAATTGCCTCCTGGAAAAATATCCATCCTGCCTGGCATTGTCTACGCCCAGGCCGCCGACATTAAAAACCTTTCGGGGATCTTCGCCAAGCTGGATCACCCTTCTGCGATAAACCTCTGTGGAGGTAAAATGCAAACTGCTCATTTTGGTAATCGAGTGCCTAAAAGCGTCGTCCATGGCGCCCTCTGTGAGCTCTCCGCCATACAGGTGAATCACGGGGATCCTGGAGACGAATGCGGCAATGACCGCTGAATACGTCTCGAATCTGTCTCCGAGGACAAGGACAAAATCCGGCTTTAATCTTTTAAAAGCGGTAGCAAAACCCATGACCCCTTTGCCCAAAGATCTGGCAATGCCTTCGGGAGAATCATCTTTTAAGGGAATCGCGATCTTCGCGTCGATTGAAAAACCGTCCCGTTCAATCTCCTTGTACGTCAAGCCATACAAAGAAGACAAGTGCATGCCTGTCACGGCTATCCCCAGCCGCATGGAAGGCTCATTTCTGAGCTCCTTAAGCAAAGGATGAAACAGTCCATACTCAGCCCTGCTCCCGGTCACCGCGCAAATCAAAGGTTTCATAGTTTGATCAGCTCATCTTTTTGAAAATCTTTTTTTGCGGCTTTTCCCAGGAGCTCATGGTATCTCATAGGGCTTATCCCCGTACCCGGACGCTTGACAGTCAGATTGGTCCTGTCAAAGAATTCGCCCCTTTTGATGCGCCTGGCGGCCACGACGCTTTTTCTGACCGCGGCAATATTGACTTTTTCGCAAGGACTGGGAGATTTGATGCCTGTCCCCAGGGCCGCTTCGGTATTGCGCACGGCAACCACGAGGTCTTTCAGGCCTTTTGGATCCAGGCTCGCCTGATGATCCGGGCCGCGCATCGTCCTATCCAGGGTAAAGTGCTTTTCAATGACACGCGCTCCCAGCGCAACGGCCGCGATGGAGGCTTCGATCCCGCAAGTGTGATCAGAATAACCCACCTGCACGTGGAAGGCTTTTTTTATGGTCAACATCGCCAGCAGGTTCGCGTGCTGAAACGGTGTCGGATATTCCGTATGGCAATGCAGGACGGTAATGTCCCCTTTCTTTGTTCCGCATCTGATCAAAATCCCGAGCGCCGCCTTAACTTCCGCTAAAGTCGCCATGCCCGTAGACAAAATGATTTTTTTGCGTAAAGACCCGATTTTTTTTAAATAAAGCGGGTTATTGATTTCCCCCGATGGGATTTTAAATATCTTCAATCTCAGACCTGACAACAAATCAATGCTATCCAGATCAAAGGGGGAAGAAAGGAACAGGATATGCTTTTTCAGGCAGTAGCTCAGGAGTTCCCGGTGCGCCCTGAGGTCCAATTCCAGCCTCCTGATCATGTCAAACTGTGTTTCTTTTCTGTCTGTGGAAATCTTCTGATATCGGGCCTTAGGCGCTCTTCTGGAAACCAGCGATTCCGCGACAAATGTCTGAAACTTTACGGCATCCGCGCCGGCTGAGACGGCGGCGTCCACCATTCTTTTGGCAATAGTCAAAGAACCGTTATGGTTCACCCCGGCCTCCGCGATAATCAAAACGTTCTTCATAGCACCCGCCCCTTAAACTCAAAACGAAATCCGAAAGCCTCCATATAGGCCTTGGGCATATCCGGAAAATCCGTCGCCCTGACCCGTCGTCCGACCTCCCCGGCGTCCATACTCTCATGGATGCGGCAAAGTTCATCAAGTTCTTTTCGCGTGTAAAGGCGCCTGCCCCATGTTTCCCGGGCCCTTGGCAGCTCTCCGTGTCTGATGTAATGCCTGAAAACCTCCCGAAACTGTTTCGGGATCAATTCATAGCATTTGCGCGTGACATCCACCAGGCTGTCTTCAGACGAAACAGGAAAATATTTCACGCTGACAATGGGTCCGGAATCAACCCTTGAGGTCATCAGATGCGCGGTGACCCCATAACGGGTCACATTGTCATAGATGGCGAAATTCGTGCATCCTATGCCCCGGTAGTCCGGCGTGCCGGGATGAAAATTAATGGCAAATTTTTTGACAGTCGACAGGAATTTTTGCGGAATGATCCAGGGAGACATGTAAGAAATGCAAATGTCGCACCGCAGGCGGTAGGCTTTCAGAGGAAACGCATCCGCTCGCGTCCCCGTGAAAACACAGACATGCTCATAATGCCTTTTCAGGAACGCTGTCACTGCCCCAAGTCCGTGCTTTTTTTTTGCAAAAACGATGACATTCATAATGTTTAGATTTTGATATTCCTTAACGTGTTCTGCATTTCTTCCATTTGTCCGATATCAACCCAGGATTTCTCCGAAACAGGATAAACGCCCACTTTTTTGCCGCGCTTGAGATAATCGTTGATGAGGTCTGTGATGTTATAAAACTCATTCGCGGGGATATCGGATAAGACCGACGGTTCCAGGATGTACATCCCCGTATTGACCAAAAAATCATATTCGGGTTTTTCGTGAATGAATTTCAGGCCCCCTCCGTCCTGGATCTTGCAGACCCCGTAGGGAATGGTGAAATTCTTCATCGAGCTGACAAGCGTAATGCAATTTTTTCTCTGGCGATGGAACTTCAAAATATCCGCGTAATCAGTCTCGATGAGGATATCGCAGTTGCTCACGAAAAAGGTCCTTTTGATCTTGCTCTTTAAAAAATGAAGGCTGCCGGCCGTGCCCAGGGGTTTATTTTCCAGAATATAATTGATCCTGTATTTGTGCTCGAAATCGCTGAAATAAGCCTTGATGATGTTCGATTTGTAATTCAAGGACAGATAGAAATCCTTGCATCCGTAGTGAAAAAACCTGTCCACAATGATCTCGATGATCGGTTTCTCGCCTAAGGGCATCAGGGGCTTGGGGATGATCTTGGTAAAAGGGTGAAGCCGCGCCCCTTCGCCTCCGGCCATGATGACCACGGGCAGTTTTAAAGAGGCCCGTTTTCTTAAGGCGCTTTTGAAAAGGTCCACCCACCAAACGGCGGCGACGATGCAACGGTCTCCTTCGATGACCGGCAGGCACTCAACGCCTTTCCTGAGCATCAGCGTCTTCGCTTTTTCCTGATCGAAATCCCGCGGCAGGAAAACCGGCCTGCTGTTCATGACCCTTGAAATGACGTCATCGAGGCTCCTGCCCTTCAAAATCCATCTGCGGATATCGCCGTCTGTCACAGTCCCCAAAAGCCTGTTGTCCGGATCAGAGACAAACAAGGTCTTCTCTCCCACCGCGTCCATATGCTTTAAGACCTGCTTGACGGTCTCATCCGGCCTTATCAGAACTTTTTTGAGTCTTTCCATAGTCAAGTCTCCGTATTTCCCGTTGAAGAAGACGGCTCTCTAAAAAAATGCCGGGAAGGATCAGACATTATAAAGACCGGCCTTATAAATGTCTTTGTTCTGTTTAAACCAGCCGATGGTCTTGTCTAAACCCTCCCGCAGGCTGTATCGCGGTGCCCATTGCAATATGTGTTTAGCCTTCGCGTTATCCGCCACCAGCCTTTCCACTTCGCTTTTTTCCGGCCTTTGACGTTTTTCTTCGGATTCTATTTTTATGGATCGGCCCAGACAATCGGCGATCAAACGGGCCAGGTCTGCGATAGAAATCTCCGTTCCGCTGCCCAGGTTGATGATCTCACCGGCAGCCTTCGGGCTTTCGGCAGCGCGCACAAAACCTTCGACGGTGTCCTGCACGAATGTCAAATCCCGGGTAGGGGTCAAAGCCCCCAACCGGACGGCCCCCCTTTTCTTGAGGATCTGAATAATGATCGTGGGGATGACCGCCCGCGCCGATTGTCTGGGGCCATACGTGTTAAAAGGCCTCACGATCGTGACCGGAAGATTGAAAGAACGGTAGAATGACATGGCCAACAGGTCCGCGGCGGCCTTGGTCGCGGCATAAGGGGATTGGGGGTTGATGGGATGCTTCTCCGAAATCGGCACAGATTGGGCGGTCCCGTAAATTTCGCTGGTCGATGTCAGGATCACCTTCCTGACACCGGTGTCTTTTGCCGCCTGAAGGATATTCAATGTGCCCGAGATATTGGTTTCGACATAGGCCTCCGGAGATTGATAGGAATAAGGAATCCCGATCAGGGCGGCCAGGTGAAAAACCGAACTCACGCCGCGAACAGCCTTATGGACAAGATCAAAATCGCGGATATCGCCTGTCACGACTTCTATCTTGTCCCTGCATTTCACGGATTCCAGCCATCCCCAGCAATTCCTGGAATTATAATGGACCAGGGCCCTCACCGTGTAGCCCAGGGAACACAACCGTTCCGCCAAATGACTTCCGATGAACCCGGCGGCGCCCGTCAAAAGGATTTTACTCTTCATTTGTATTAGCCTCCCCGCTAAAAAAACCGGCTACTGCCATGAGAACGCTTTCTTAAAATACAGCATTTCTTTTTCCGAAAAGATTTTCAGCGCAAAAAGCGCCCCTCCATACGTCAGACAACCCGCCAAGCTCCCGATCAGGATAAACAGGATCCCCATGTCCCTGCCTTGGAATGAAAACAACAGGCCTGACATGACAGCGCCCATAAGAACAGTGGCGAGCATGGATTTGGCGATTGCCGCGAAATCAAAATTCACAGGCCAGTCCCGCATGGCCATCCGGCACACAAAGATAAAAACAATCAAATAGCTGACCAGGGTCACGAAGGCCGCGACCAAAATATTTTTAAAAATCTGCAGGAAGACAATATTCAGGGACACATTCACGACAGCCGCGATGACGTTCATGTGAAACATGACGGACGTCTTCATTCGTACCCAGAGGATGTTGGATAAGATCAGATTCAGCCCGAAGAACAAGGTGGCGGCGGCGACCACCGGCGTCACCAGCCAGGCTTGACGCGCGATATCGGCATTGGCGAACAACTGCAAAAGAGGACGGCTCATGACCGCGCTGCCAACGATGAAAGGGATCGCCAGCAACAGGAAGCCCTTGACCGTATAGTTGAGCATGTGATACGCCTCCAGGTCCTTGCCGGAGTCGACCGCTTTTGAAAGTAAAGGCAACAACACGATCCCGGAAACCCTTGGAAAAAACAGGATCAAAGACCCGAGGGCGTAACCCGGATTATAATAACCGACCGCTGCCACAGACAAAAAATACGTCATCACATACCGGTCGCCCGAACCGAGCAAAAAATCCATCACATAATTCAGCTTTAAGGGAAATCCGAGCTTTATGTCCTCCCATAGGGCTTTCCGGTTCAAAAAAGGGTTTGCCAGCCCGAGTTCTCCGAAGAGCTTGACGGCCAAAGGCGCCAGAAGCAGGGCATAGACGAGCGTCTGGCTCACAAAAAGGATATTGACGGTCAATCGGCGCGTTTGAAAGTAGAACAGCGCGACCAGGGCGATATTGAGATAGGGTGAGGCGATGGTCGCGTAATTAAAATACCGGACCCTGTGTGTGGAGAGAAAATAACCGGTGGCCTGGCTGAACAGGAAAAGGGAAAAAAGATACGGAAATATCAATCCTTTCGAAAACAGGATCTCCCCTTTTAGAAAAAACCGCTCAAGGAGCGGATAGAAACAGAAGAACAGCAAAGACAATAAAGACAGGCTCAAGAATTGAAAATAAAACGGCGGGAAGAAAAGCGCCCGTCGCTCTTCGGATTTCTCGGAGGCCGGTAAAAAACGGCTGCATTTAAAACCGGCGCCTAAAGACGAAATACCGAAAATAAAACCGGTCAGCCCCAGAAGAAGGATGTAACCACCGTAAACGGCCGGGCCCGCGGTCTTGATGATCAAAGGCATCAGGATGATCCCCTGGGCATAAATCATAAAATGCCCCA